>JAESGM010000187.1_pt1 | contig 123456 bp, 106 predicted proteins | sample 9269721 | NCBI WGS metagenome assembly JAESGM01 (sample SAMN15720920, study PRJNA650825) | algae metagenome | isolation source: Komarekiella atlantica HA4396-MV6 and co-occurring heterotrophs from... | place: USA: Theobald House, Kauai, HI | collected 2009-07-29 | reverse complement strand
GCGGTGTGTTGGGGGGGGGGGGGGGGGGGGGGGGGGGGGGGGGGGGGGGGGGGGGGGGGGGGGGGGGGGGGGGGGGGGGGGGCGGGGGGTGGGGGGGGGGGGGGGGGGGGGGGGGGGGTTTATGGGGGCGCCCGCCCCCCGCTCGCCTTTTTCCCATTCCCCCCGGCCCCCCGCCCCCTTACCCTGTGCCTCAGCCCCTCACCTCTCCGGGAGGTCCGCCGTGGACCGCCGCTCGTTCCTCGCCGCGTCGGCCTGCGCGTCGGCCCCGCTGTTCGCGTCCGCCGCCCCCGACCCGAAGCTCCGGGTCGGCCTGATCGGCTGCGGGTGGTACGGCAAGCTCGACGTCCGCCGGCTGCTGCAGGTCGCCCCGGCCGAGGTCGTGTCGCTGTGCGACGTGGACAAGAACATGCTCGCCGGGGCGGTCGAGCTGATCGCCGAGCGGCAGGGCGGGAAGAAGCCCCGCACCTTCACCAGCTATCAGGACATGCTGAAGGAGAAGGACCTTGACGTGGTCGAGGTCGCCACCCCGGACCACTGGCACGCCCTGCCGACGATCGCCGCGCTCGAGGCCGGCGCGGACGTATACGTGCAGAAGCCGATCAGCGTCGACGTGCTGGAAGGCAAAGCGATGCTCGACGCCGCCCGGAAGCACGGCCGGGTGGTGCAGGTCGGGACCCAGCGGCGGAGCACCCCGCACCTGATGGAGGCGCGGGAGAAGGTGGCCAAGGCCGGGCTGCTCGGGACGGTCGGCATGGCCGAGGTGTACTGCTACTACCCGATGCGGGCGAACCTCGCCCCGCCGGTCACCAAGCCGCCGGCGTACTTCGACTACGACGCCTGGACCGGCCCGGCCCCGCTCCGCCCGTACGACGCCCCGCCGTACCCGGACCCGAAGGGCGACGGCGACCCGCTCCCGCACCGCCGGTGGTGGCGCGCGTTCACCGAGTACGGCAACGGCATCGTCGGCGACATGTGCATCCACATGCTCGACATGGTGCGGTGGATGTGCGACCTCGGCTGGCCGACCCGCGTCTCGTCCGCCGGCGGCGTCCTGGTCCAGAAGGAGAGCCGGGCGAACATCGCCGACACCCAGACCGCCACCTTCGACTTCCCACAGTTCCCGGTCGTCTGGACCCACCGCACCTACGGCGCCCCGGCCGACCCCGACTACCCGTGGGGGGCGACGATCTACGGCGACAAGGGGACGCTCAAGTTGAGCGTCCACAAGTACGAGTTCTTCCCGCTGAACAGCAAGACCGCGAAGCTGAGCGGGACGCCGCTGATCGAGGAGGACAAGTACCCGGAAGACAAGGCGGAGAAGGACCTGGAGCGGCACGTCGCGTCGGCCGTGCGGGTCCACATGCTCGACTTCCTGAAGGCCCGGCGGGAAAAGACCAAGCCGGTGGCCGACATCGAGCAGGGGCACATCTCGACGGCGAGCTGCATCCTGGCGAACCTGTCGGCGAAGCTCGGCCGGTCGCTGACCTGGGACGCGGCGAAGCACCAGGTGGTGGGCGACCCCGAGGCGAACAAGCTCTTGAAGCGGCCGTACCGGGCCGGGTACACGCACCCCGCGGGGTGAGGCGTTGGCGAACCCGGAGCGTCAGCGACGGGGTGGTTTGCAGACCCACCCCGTCGCTGACGCTCCGGGTTCGCCGGGAGACAGCATGACACCGCCGGCGACGGTCCCCGGCCGGGCGTGGGTGGTCACGGCCGCCGGCACGGCCGTCAACCTGTGCCTCGGCATCCTGTACGCCTGGAGCGTCTGGAACGCCGCGCTGGTGCCGAAGGACGTCGCCCTGTACGGCACCCCGATGCCGGCCCCGAACGACGGGTGGACGTACCTGTCCCCGTCCCAAGGGAACTGGGCGTACTCGATCTGCGGGCTGACATTCGCCCTGTTCATGATCCCCGGCGGCCGCATCCAGGACCGGTTCGGGCCGCGGGCCGGGGCGGTCGCCGGCGGGCTGTGCCTGGCCGCCGGGTGCGTCCTCGCCGGATTACTCAAGAGCTACACCGGGCTGGTCGTCGGGTTCGGGGTGCTCGGCGGGATCGGGATGGGGCTCGGGTACGCGGCGGCGACCCCGGCGGCGGTGAAGTGGTTCCCGCCGGCCCGCCGCGGGCTGGTGGTCGGGCTGGTGGTCGCCGGGTACGGGGCGGCGGCCATCTACATCGCCCCGCTCGCCCGGTACCTGATCGCCGAGCACGGGCTGACCGGCAGCTTCGTCGGGCTGGGGGTGCTGTTCGCGGTCGTGGTGGTCGTCGCCGGGAGCCTGCTGACGCCGCCCCCGCCGGGGTACGTCCCGCCCGAGGCTCAGACTCAGGGGGCTCACACCCCCCGCTCGCCGGGACCCGGCAGCGACTGGCCGGCCCGGCGGGTGCTCGGGGCGTGGCAGTTCTACGCCCTGGTGTTCCTGTTCGTCGGGTCGGCGCAGTCCGGCCTCTTGGTGATCGCGAACGCCGCCCCGATCCTGAACCAGACGGCCGGCGGGGTGCCGTTCCTGGCGGCGAACGCGTGGCTGTTGGCGTCGTTCGGCGGGTTCGTGAACGCCGCCGGGCGGGTCGGGACCGGGCGGTACTCGGACCGGGTCGGGCGGCTGAACGCGTACGCCCTGAACGGGCTGGTGTCGGCCGGGTGCCTGTTCCTGACCCCGTGGGTGATGGGCGAGCAGAACGTGGCCCTCTTGTTCCTGGTGGTCGGGGTGGCGTACTGGCAGTACGGGGGGACGCTGGCGGTGATGCCGGCGGTGACCGCCGACTTCTTCGGGGCGAAGAACCTGGGGCTGAACTACGGGCTGGTGTTCGTCGGGTGGGGGGCGGCGTTCCTGGTCCCGCAGCTGGCCGCGTACATCAAGAGCGAGACCGGCAGCCTGGACGCGGCGTTCTACCTGTCCGGCGGGCTGCTGCTGGCCGCCGTCGCCGCGAGCCGGGCGGTCCGCAAGCCGGGCCCGGGGTGAGGTTCGCGGGCCGCCACGGACGGCGGCCCCTACCCGAGTCGTAGGGGCCGCCCTCCGTGGCGGCCCGCGCCTCGCCCGGGGTGAAACGGGGTGTCGCCCGCCGGCCCGGGCCGGTACAATCCGGCACCCGCGAGGTCGCCCATGTTGGCCGCGCTGCTGTTCTTCCTGGTCGCCGCCCACGCCCTGGCGGACTACGCCCTCCAGACGGAGGCGATCGCCACCTGCAAGTGCCGGGGGTCCGACAACCCGGTGGCGAAGTCCGTCCCGTGGTACTACTGGCTCACCGCCCACGCCTTCCTGCACGGTGCGGCGGTCGGGGCCGTCCTCCGGTGGTTCGGCCTCGGGTGGGACGAGGTCGTGGCCTTCGCCGCCGCCGAGACCGCGGTCCACTGGCTGATCGACTGGGGGAAGTGCGAACGGTGGTACGGCATCCACGTCGACCAGGGGCTGCACGTCGGGTGCAAGTTCGCCTGGGTGGCCGTCTTGGTCGGCACCGGCACCCTCCCGACCACCCTGGGCTGACCATGCGACCCGGGCCGCCCGCCCGCCCCGGACGGGGCTGGGAACTCCTCCTCGCGATCCTCGCCGCCCTGGCCGCCGGCGCCGCCGGCGGGTACCTGGTCGCCCTCCGCGCCGGGTCCGCCGACCCCCGCCCGGAGCCGCCGGCCGTTCGGGCGGAGCGGGTGACGGCGCTCGGCCGACTCCAGCCGGCCGGCGGCGTGGTGCCGGTGTACGGCCCGCCCGCGGACCGGATCGCCGAACTGTTCCCGGTGCCGGTCGGGAAGGAGCTGAGGGAGGGCGCCCGGGTCGCCCGGCTGGCGAGCTTCACGGAGCGGGAGCAGCAGGTGAAGGTGGCGGAGGCGCAGCTGGCCGAGGCGGAGAAGGCGCTGGCGGCGGCCGGGCGGGCCGGGGAGCAGAAGATCCTGGCCGCCCGGGCGGAGCTGGCCCAGGCGCGGGCGAACAAGGACAGCGACCTCGCGGCCGTCGACGCCCGGCTGAAGTTCCTGGCGGTCCAGAAGCAGACGGCCGACGCCGGCGTGGCCCGGGTGGAGAAGATCCGGGCGGAGGCGGAGGTGCTGGAGAAGGCCCGGCTCCAGGCGGCCCTGGCGGAGGCCGAACTGAGGGCGACCGAGGCGGCACGGAAGAAGACGGAGACGAGCTACGAGGAGGGGGAGAAGGCGGCGGCGGCGAAGGTGGCGGCGGCCGAGGCCGAGCTGGCGGAGGCGAAGGCCCGCGCCCCGATCGAGTCGGCCCGCGAGCAGGTGGCCCTCGCCAAGCAGCTCCGCGACCGGGCCGAGGTCAAGGCCCCGGTCACCGGCGTGGTGCTGAAGGTGACCGGCCGGGAGGGTCAGCCGACCGGCGCCGAGCCGATCCTCCAGATGGCCGACGTGTCCGCGATGACCGCCGTCGCCGAGGTGTACGAGAGCGACGTGGAGCGGCTGGGGAAGTGGCTGGCGGCCGGGCCGGTGAAGGCCGAGGTGCGGACCCCCGCCCTGCCCCGCCCGCTCGCCGGGACGGTCCGGTCGGCGGAGGACATCGCCCGGCTGATCGCCCGCAACCAGGTGTTCGCGCTCGGCCCGCGCGAGGACGCCGACCGGCGGGTGGTCGAGGTGGTGGTGCACCTGTCCCCCGCCGACGCCGAGCCGGCCGGCCGGCTCGTCGGCCTGCAGGTGACGGTCACCCTGGAACCGGGCGCCCCATGACCCCGCTCGGGCTGGCCTGGCAGAACCTCGCCCACAAGCACGGGCGGACCGCGGTCGCGGCCGGCGGGGTGGCGTTCGCGGTCGTCCTGGTGTTCGCCGAACTCGGGTTCCTCGGGGCGGTCGGGCGGACCGCCACCATGCTGTTCGACAGCCTCGCCTTCGACCTCGTCCTCACCTCGTCCGAGTACCTGGACGTCAGCCGCAGCGGCGAGTTCCCGCGGTCCCGGCTGGCGCAGGCCCGGGCCGCCGACGGGGTCGCGGACGTGGTCCCGCTGTCGGTCGGGGCCGGCGGGTGGCGGCTCCCGACCCGCCACACCGTGTTCGGCACCACCCCCGGCGGCGGGGTGATGAGCATCAACCTCCTCGGCGTCCCGCCGGACGCGGTCGAGCGGGTGTTCGCGGTCGGCCCCGGCGGCGTGTTCCCCACCCCCGACGACGCCCGCGCGGGTGGTGCCGCCCTCGGACGCCTGGACGCCGTCCTGTTCGACCGCCGGTCGAAGCCCGAGTTCGGGGACGCGGACGCGCTGGCCGCCGCGTCGCGGGCCGGTGCCGGCGAGCCGGTCCGGCTGAACGGGCAGCGGGCGGTGGTGGCCGGGCACTTCGACCTCGGCACCGGGTTCAGTTGGAACGGGATGCTGATGGCGAGCGAGGAGACGTTCGCACGGTTCACCGGCCGGAGCGCCGCCGACGTCGACTTCGGGTTGGTGCGGCTGCGGCCCGGCGCCGACCCGGTCGCGGTGCAGCGGGAGCTGCGGGCGGTGCTGCCGCCGGACGTGGTGGTCCGCACCCGGGCGGAGGCGGACGCGGACGAGCGGCGGTACTGGGTGCGGCTCACCTCGGTCGGTCAGTTCCTCGTGGTGGCGGTGGTCCTGGCGGTGGTCGTCGGGGTGATCTTCGTGTACCAGATGATGGCGGCGGACATCCGGAACATGCTCCCGGAGTACGCGACGGTGAAGGCCCTCGGGTACCGCCCGCCGTACCTGACCGGGGTGGTGATGTGGCAGGCGGCGCTGTTGGCGGTGCTCGGGTACGTGCCCGGGTTCGTGGCGGCGCTGGGGCTGTACGCGGCGGCCCGGGCGTGGGGCGGGCTGCCGGCCGGGATGACGGCCGAGATCGCCGCCGGGGTGCTGGTGCTGACCCTCGCGATGTGCCTGGTGTCCGGGCTCTTGGCGGTGCGGAAGGTCCACGCCGCCGACCCCGCCGACCTGTTCTGATGCCGGCGAACCCGGAGCGTCAGCGACGGGGTGTTGCCCCAGGCCCGCGGCGGTGAGAGACCCACCCCGTCGCTGACGCTCCGGGTTCGCCGAAAGCCGTATGCCCCGACCGCGCCCCGTACCCCTGGCTTGGCGGAACCTCACCCACGACCGGGTGCGGTTCGCCCTGTTCGCCGCCGGGATCGGGTTCGCCGTCGTCCTCATGGGCGTCCAGCTCGGCATCATGAACGCCATGCTCGACAGCAACACCGTCCTGCTCGCCCGCCTCGACGCCGACCTCGTGCTCGTCAACCCGACCCGCAAGTCGCTGCTGTTCCGCGAGGGGGTGAACCGCCGCCGCGCCGAGCAGGCCCGCGACGCGGCCGGGGTGGCCGGGGTCGAGCCGGTGTACGTCGACTACCACCTCGGCATGCTCCGTCACACCGCCGCGGAGGCCGGCGGCCGCACCCAGTCGCGCCGCGTCCGGGTGGTCGGGGTCGACCCGGACGCCGGGGTGCTGCGCTTCCCGGGGGTGCCGGCCGCCGACTGGGAGAAGCTGCGCGTCCCCGGCACCGCCCTGTACGACCGGAAGAGCCGGCCGCACCCGGACCCGCGGAAGCACCCCGGCGAGTCGGTGTTCGGCAAGCTGGAGGACGGCGTCCGAACGGAGCTGTCCGGCCGCGACCTGACGCTCGTCGGCGGGGGGTTCGACCTCGGGTTCGACTTCGGCGCCGACGGCACCCTGGTGGTGAGCGACCGGACGTTCGCCGGGTGGGTCCGCGGCCCGTACACCGCCCCGGGCGTGGACCCGCTCGCCGAGGTGGACCTCGTGGCAGTGCGGCTCGCGCCGGGGGCGGACCCGGAGGCGGCGCGGGCGGAGCTGCGGGCGAAGTTCGCGGCCGACGGGGACGTGGACGTGCTGACCCGGGCGGAGGTGATCGGTCGCGAGAAGTGGTTCTGGTGGACGAACACCCCGATCGGGTTCGCGTTCGGGGCCGGGGTGCTGCTCGGGTTCGTCGTCGGGACGGTGATCTGCTACCAGATCCTGACCGGGGACGTCGCCGACCACGCGGCCGAGTACGCCACCCTGAAGGCGATCGGGTACCCGAACCGGTACCTCAGCCTGGTCGTGCTGCAGGAGGCGCTGATCCTCGCGGCCGCCGGGTTCGTGCCGGGCGTCCTGGTCACGCTCGGGGCGTACGCGGTGCTGTCCGGGGTGACCGGGTTGCCGCTCGTGCTGACCCCGGCGCGGGCCGGGCTGGTGCTAGCCCTGACGCTGGCGATGTGCGTGGCGAGCGCGTGGCTCGCGGTGGGGAAGGTCAAGAAGGTGGACCCGGCCGATGTCTTCTAGCCCCGCCCCGCCGCCGCCCGGGTCGCCCGTCCTCCGCGTCCGCGGGGTGAACCACCACTTCGGGGCCGGCGACACCCGCACCCAGGTGCTGTTCGACAACACCCTGGAGGTGATGCCGGGCGAGCTGGTCATCATGAGCGGGCCGTCCGGGTCGGGGAAGACGACGCTCCTCACGCTCGTCGGCGGGCTGCGGACGCTGCAGGACGGCGAGATCGAGGTCTGGGACGGCGGCCTCGGGGCGTACCGGGCGCTCCGCGGCACGCCGGAGCCGGAGCTGGTCCACGTCCGCCGGCTGATCGGGTTCATCTTCCAGCGGCACAACCTGTTCGACTCGCTCACCGCGGTCCAGAACGTCCGCATGGCCCAGCGGCTCCGCGACCGCCCCGGCGACCCGGACGCCGAGGCCCAGGCCCTCCTCCAGTACCTCCTCCTCGGCGACCTCGACATCGGCGGGAAGGCGCAGACGCCGCGGTCCCACTACAAGCCGGCGAAGCTGTCCGGCGGGCAGCGGCAGCGGGTGGCGGTCGCCCGCGCCCTGGTCAACCGCCCGAAGCTGGTGCTCGCCGACGAGCCGACCGCCGCCCTCGACGCGAACTCCGGGCTGGCCGTCGTCACCCTGCTGCAGCACCTCGCCCGGACGCGGCCCGACGACGAGGTGGCTCGGCTGGTGCGGCCGCCCGAGGAGGCCGGGGAGAACGGCCGGCTCGCAACATGGCAGGTGCCGCTCCTGAAGCAGGTCGCCCGGGAGACCGGGACGACGAGCCTGATCGTCACCCACGACGCCCGGATCATGAACCAGGCCGACCGGATCGTCCACATGAGCCGCGGGCGGGTCGAGTCGAACGTAGTAGTGGCGGAGCGGCTGTTCGTCCGGGACGGGCTGCGGCGGAGCGCGGCGTTCGCCGCCATCCTCCCGGAGGAGCAGGCGCAGATCGCGGACGAGCTGCTGGTCGGGGTGCACCCGGACCTGCCGGTCCCGGACCGGGCGGCGGCGGGCCGGGTGGAGGTGTACGAGCCGGGGCGGGAGATCGTCCGGGTGGGCGAGCCGACGGACGCCGGGAGCAAGTTCTACCTGATCCGGCGGGGGACGGTGGAGGTGTGGCGGGCGGACGGCGGCGGGCCGCTGCGGAAGGTGGCGGAGCTCGGCCCGGGGTCGTACTTCGGCGAGGTGGCGCTGCTGTTCGACCAGCCGCGGAACGCGACCGTGCGGGCGGCCGACCGGGTGGAGGTGTACGCGGTCGACCGGGCCACGTTCGACCGGTACAAGTCGACGAGCCGGCCGTTCATCGACCGCATCCTGGCGAACTTCCGGGCCGCCGGCGACGCCCGCGGGGACTGACCGCGGTCAGCCCCGCCGACCCGCCGTCGCGCGAAGCTGATCAAGGAAGTCCCGCGCCATCTGCTTCGCCTGCTCCTCAAGCTGTCGCTTCTCCTTCCCAAACCCCGACGCGGCGATCCTGGCAGCCTCGAAGTTGTTCGTGCAGAACTTGTCCTGCTCGGGCACGAGCTTCGGGGCGTCCGGCGGGTACGGTTCAAGTCGGTAGCGGACGACCCCGAACTTCCCACACGTATCACGCCTGAGAGAACCTTCGCCGAAGAGCCGGCCGGACCAGATGCACGGCTCCCACTCGAGGACGTAGTCCGAGTCCGACCGACCGTCTCGCCTCGGCCGCACGTACTTCAGGGCGATCTCCGTGCAGTCTGGCAGGCGGAGCGGCACCACGACTTCCTTGGAGGTCAACCGCCACTCCGGCGGCTGGGTCGTGTCCAGCCACTGGGCAAGTTCGCCGATGTCGTTCTTCACGACGTCGATCAGACATCCCCACACCGCCTCTTCGGCGGCCTTGACCTTTTTGATCGCACCGAGGATGTCGGGCACGGGCTGTCCTCACTGGCCGAAGGGGTGGCGCGCCGGCGTGTGTGGCGGCTACGGTAGCCGCCACTCGCCCGACCGGCAACGACCTGGGGTGACCGCCTGTGCCGGCGCGAGTAGCCCGCCGGGCAGCCGTAGCCACGTCGCCACCTGATCCGCGGTCATGCACAGCCACGGGTGTCGGGCATCGCCCGACCTACGACCCGCGCCCCGGGGCGCCGCCTACGCCGGCACCGCCTCGACCAGCGAGAACGGACCCTTTTCGGTCGGGATGACCCGGGTCAGCCGGAACCCGGCGCCGGCGAGCAGGTCGCGGTACTCCGCCTCGGTCCGCTCCTTCCCGTCGCACAGCACCATCATCTCCAGGTCGAGGACGTGCGACAGGTGCGGGGCGAACCCCGGCGGGACGACCAGTTCCACGAGCAGCAGCTTCCCGGAGACGGGGAGCGCCCGCCGGCACGCCGCGAGGATCGCCGCCGCCTTCGCGTCGTTCCAGTCGTGGATGATGTTCTTCATCACGATCAGGTCGCCGCCGGGCACGGCGGCGAAGAAGTCGCCGCCCTCGGCCCGGCAGCGGTCGCCCATCCCCGCCGCCCGGATCGCGTCGGCGGCCCCGGCCGCCACCTGCGGGGCGTCGAACACCACCCCCCTCACCCCCGGGTTCGCCTTCAGGACCGCGAGCAAGAGCGACCCGTGCCCGCCGCCGACGTCGACGACCGTGCCGAGGCCGGAGAAGTCGTAGGCCGCGGTGACCGCGGCGGCCGCCTGCTGCGAGAACCCGGTCATCCCGGCGTCGAACGTGGCCGCCTCGTTCGGGTGCTTCGCCAGGTAGTCGAACACCCCTTCGCCGAACACCGTGTCGAACACCGGCCGCCCGGTCCTCACCGCCCCGGCGAGGTCGGCCCACGGCGTCCAGCTCCACGGGTCGCAGACGTAGGTCGCCACCGCCTTCATGCTGCCCGGGACGTCCGACCGCAGCAGCTCGCCGACCGGGGTGAGGCCGAACCGGCCGCCGGCGTCGGCGGCGAACACGCCGAGGCCGGCGAGCACCCGCAGGACGCGGTACAGGTGGCCGGGGTGGAGGCCGGTCGCGGCGGCGAGTTCGGCCGCCGTCCTCGGCCCGGCGGCGAGGTGGTCGGCGACGCCGAACCGGGCGGCGACGGACACCGCCTGGGTGACGGCCTTCCCGAAAACGAGCTGGAACAGGCGCTGCTCGGGCGGCACGGCGGGGCCGGACATGTGCGGGGGTCCTTTCGGCGGCGAGGGGCGGTCACCCTGTGGGACATCCGCAACGGCAGGCGCCACGGCCAAAAAACCGGTACCGGCGCACCCCGGAGCACGCCCTCACGCCACCGGCAGCGCGCCGGCGGGGGCGCCGGCCTTCGCCGGCGCGAGCAGCCCGCCGAGCACCCGCAGGCACGTCTCGACCTGCCCGGCGGTCACGCACAGCGGCGGGCAGAACCGGATCGCGCTCTCCCCGCACCCGAGCAAGAGCAGCCCGCGGCCGAACGCCGCCTGGATCACCTCCTCGCGCCGGGCGGCCGACGGCAGGTCGGCCGCCGTCATCAGCCCGAGGCCGCGGACCCCGGTGAGTTCCGGGTGCCGGCCCGCGAGTTCGCGCAGCCCGGCCCGCAGCTGCTCGCCCCGCGCCGCCGCGTTCGCCAGGTACTCGCGCTCCAGCAGGTCGATCGTCGCCAGCGCCGCCCGGCAGGCGACCGGGTTCCCGCCGAACGTGCTGGCGTGGCTGCCGGGCGGCCAGTCCATCACGTCCGCCTTCGCGACGATCGCCCCGAGCGGCATCCCGCTTGCGATCCCCTTCGCCGAGCAGATGACGTCCGGCTCGACCCCGTAGTGCTCGACCGCGAACATCTTCCCGGTCCGCCCCATCCCGGACTGCACCTCGTCCGCCACCAGCAGGATCCGGTGCCGGTCGCACAGCTCGCGGAGGGCCGGCAGGCACCCGGCCGGCATCGGGTGGTACCCGCCCTCGCCCTGGACAGGCTCGACAAAAATAGCAGCGACCTCGTCCGGCGGGGCGACCCGGCGGAACAGCGTGTCCTCGATGTCGGCGACCAGCCGGCAGGTGCCGGCGCACCGCCCGCCCTCGGGGCAGTTCCGCGGGAAGGCGACGTGGTGGATGTCCGGGACGAGCGGGGAGAACCCGCGGCGGTGGACCAGCTTCGACCCGGACAGCGACATCGCCCCGTAGGTTCGGCCGTGGAACGCCCCGAAGAACGCCACCGCCCGGGTCCGCCCGGTGTTCCACCGGGCGAGCTTGAGCGCCCCCTCCAGCGCCTCCGCCCCGCTGTTGCAGAAAAACACCTTCTTCGGCGTCGGCCCCGGGGCGAGCCGGGCCAGCTTCTCCGCCAGGTCGATCTGCGGGCGGTAGTAGAAGTCGGTGCCGCTCATGTGGAGCAGCTTGTCCGCCTGGTCCTTGATCGCGGCGACCACCTCCGGGTGGCAGTGCCCGGCGTTGGTGACGGCGATCCCGGCGGTGAAGTCGAGGAACCGGTTCCCGTCCACGTCCTCGACCACGCACCCGCTGGCCCGCTCGACGAACAGCGGGTAGGCGGGGGTGTAGGACGGGGAGACGAACGCCTCGTGGCGGGCGAGCAGCCCGGCCCCGGTCGGCCCGGGGAGCGGGGTGCGGACGTCCGGCACCGGGAGGTGGTCGAAGGCGAACATGGCGGACCTCCAGGCGGCTTCGCCGGCGGGCGGTAGGGTGGGCCGTGGTCCGCTTCGGACCGAGTCCCACCTTCTGCGGGGCGTGGTGGGACTCGCCGGCGAAGCGCCGGCTCGGCCCACCCTACCGCCGGCCGGGTCAGATCAGCCCGATCGAAGACATGCTGCCGGTACCGTAGTATACGCCGCTCAGGTCCACGACCTCCTCGGCCATCGGCACCGACCCGAGGTCGACCTCGTCGTCGGCGGCCGCCGCGGGGGGCGGCGGGGCGACCAGCTTCCCGGCGGGCGGCCGGGCCGCCGGCGGCTTCGCGTGCTTGGTCCCGACGAACTCGGCGAAGTCCGCCACCTGGCGGACCAGGTCGGTCGGCAGCACCCGGGCGGTGGTCACCAGCGACCACAGCTCCGGCGTCTGGAACGGCTTGTCGAGCGCGGCCGGGACGACCCGCGGCAACTCGGCCGCCTCCGGCAATCCGGTCGGGGTCGCCGCCGGTCCGGACCGGTACTCCGGCTCGAGGTCGTCGGTCGCGCCCGCGCCCTCGGCGATGTCGGCGGTCAGCCCCTGGGCCATCTTGATCTCGGTCCCGTGGTTCACCGTCCACGCCGTCGGGTGGCTGACCACCGCCGCCAGCGCGGCCGCCGACGGGTGCCCGTTCCCGCTCCGCTTCACGCCCCCGAAGGGCAGGTGAACCTCCGCCCCGATGCACGGCAGGTTCACGTACCCCATCCCGTAGTCGCACTCGTCCCGGTAGTACCGCATCCGCCGGTAGCTCTCGGTGATCACCGCCATCGACAGCCCGTACTCGGTGTCGTTCGCGATCCGGGCCGCGTCCGCGTCGTCCCTGAACGGGACCAGGGCGACGTGCGGGCCGAACACCTCCTCCCGGAGCGACCGCGTGCCCGGCCGCCAGTCCGCCCGGTACACGAACGGCGACAGGAAGCAGCCGTTCTGCTCCGGCACCGGGCGGAACTCGCCGGCGTCCAGCAGCACCGCCGCCCCCTCCTTCCTCGCCAGCGCGTTGTACCGCAGCACCTTCTCCACCGCCTCCGGGTGGATGAGCGGGCCGGCGAAGTTCCGCCCGTCCAGCGGGTCGCCGAACCGGAGCTTCTTCGCCGCCTCCACGAACGCCTTCCCGTACCGGTCGATCAGCGACTCGTGGACCAGGATGCGGCTCGCCGACACGCACCGCTGCCCGGACGTCTTGAACGCGGACAGGATGCCGGCCGTCACCGCCAGGTCGAACCGGGCGTCGTCGCACACGATCACCGCGTTCTTCCCGCCCATCTCGGCCGCCACCGCCCGGTCCGGCATCGACGCCGAGATCTCCTGGATCCGCCGCCCCACCTCGCTGCTGCCGGTGAAGCAGACGACGTTCACCCCGGCGTTCCGGACGAGGCCCTCGCCGACCTCCCCGGCCCCGTGCACCAGGTTCACCGTCCCGGGCGGGAACCCGGCCTCGTCGAACAGCTGGGCCAGCCGCTGCCCGACCGCCGGGGTGTCCTCGCTCGGCTTGAACACGCACGTGTTCCCCTCGAGCAGGGACGGCCCGAGCATCCACAGCGGCACCGCGAACGGGAAGTTCCACGGGGTGATGACCGCCACCACGCCCCACGGCTTCCGCCGGACGAACGCGTCTTTTTCCGCGATCTCTGACGCGACCACCTCGCCGTACACCCCGTGCCGGCCGGAGCCGAACACGTACTGCACCATGTGCAGCCCCTCGACCACCTCGGCCCGGCACTCGGTCACGTTCTTCCCGCACTCCCGGGCCATCAGCTCGGCCAGGGCGTCGGTGTCGCGCTTGATCAGTTGGGCGAGCCGGTCGAAGCACTCGGCACGGTGGATCCGGCTGGTCCGCCGCCACCCGGGGAACGCGGCCCGCGCCGCGTCGACGGCGGCCGCGACCTCGGCCGGGCGGGCGGCCGGGAACGCCCCGACCGTCTCGGCCAGGTTCGCCGGGTTGAGGCTCTCGAAGTCGGCTCGCGGGGCGGACCAGTCGCCGCCGATCGCGAGCCGGCCCTGCACGGGGGACGGGTGGGCCACGAAGGACCTCCGGGGCGCGGGGGCGACGCGCGGAGTTGCGGATGGCGCATTCTACTTCACTCCGGGGGGTTAGGGGGAGGGTTTGTCCTCCGCCCGGGGCGAAACCGCCGCCGGCCGGGTCCGGCTATAATGCCTGTGCCCCCGCGGAGGAAGACGGATGGCCGCGCCGGACGCGCTGATCGTCGGCCACACCCCCTGGAGCCTGACCGTCCCGCCGGACCGCCGGGTCGAACTCCGCTCCGCCCCTCCCGCCCCGACCGCGTCGCCCGCCGACCTGACCCGCGAGGCGCTGGAGCACCCGCACGGGTTCGAGGCGATGCGGCGGGCGCTCACCCCAGACGACCGGGTCACCGTCGTCCTCGACCCGTCGCTCCCGGCGGTCGGGCCGGTTCTGACGGAAGTGCTGGCGCACCTCGTGTCCGGCGGAATCCACCTCGACGCGGTGACCGTGCTGACCGCCCCCGGCGCCCCGGATGACTGGGTCGAAGCCCTGCCGGACGAGCTGACGGACGTGCGGGCCGAGGTGCACGACCCGGCCGACCGGCAGAAGCTGGCGTACCTCGCCACCACCAAGGCGGGTCGCCGGCTGTACCTGAACCGCACCCTGGTGGACGCCGACTTCGTGGTGGTCGTGTCCGGCCGGGGCTACGACCCGCTGACCGGGTACGCCGGGGCCGAGGCGGCGGTCTTCCCCGTACTGTCCGACGAGGAGACGCGAGCGGAGTTCGCCGGGCCGGCCTCGACCGACGCCCCGGGTGCCGAGCCGTGGCCGGCGCGGGCCGAGGCGGCCGAGGTGTTCCGGCTGCTCGGGATGCCGTTCCTGGTGCAGGTGATCGCCGGCGCCGCCGACACGATCGAGGCGGTGGTGGCCGGGCTGCCGGACGCGGCGGCGGAGGGCGTCCGCCGGCAGGACGCCCGATGGCGCGGGACCGTGGACGGGGAGGCGGACACGGTCGTCGCGGCCGTGTCCGGCGACCCGGCGCGGCACACCTTCCTGGAGCTGGCGAAGGCGGCCGCGTGCGCCGCCCGGGTGGTCCGGCCCGGCGGGCGGATCGCGGTGCTGTCGGCGGCCGCCCCGGACCTCGGCGACGGCGCCCGGCTGCTCCGGACGCTCGACGGCCCGACCGGCGCCCGCAAGCTGCTGGCGAAGGAGAAGCCGGCCGACTGGGCGGCGTGCCTCTTGTGGCTGTACGCGGCGAGGAAGCACAGCCTGTACCTCGCCAGCGGCTACCCGGACGACGTCGCCGAGGAGCTGTTCGCGACGCCGATCCGCACCGCGTCCGAGGTGCAGCGGCTGATCGACGGCGGCGGGCGGGTGCTGCTGGTCCCCGACGCCCACCGGATGATGGTGACCGTGGGCTAGCAACGCTTCTGCGAAGCGTCGCTAACCGAGGGTTGATGATGAACGTGACCCCGCCTGACTACGCCGCCGCCGTCGCGTCCGCCGCCCTGTTCGACACGTCGGCCGCCGGGAAGCTGCTGCTCACCGGCCCCGACGCACCCATGTTCCTGGGCAACCTCAGCACCGCCGACACCACCAACCTGCCGCTCGGCGGGGGGTGCGAGGCGTACTTCTGCGACGCCCGGGCGAAGGTGCAGTTCGCGGCGTGGATCTACCACGTCCGGCTGCCGGACGTCGCGCACGCCCTGTGGGTCGAGACGACCGCCGGCCGGAACGCCGACCTCGTCAAGTACCTCGACCGGTACCTGATCTCCGAGCAGGTCGAGATCGCCGACGAGACCGCGGCGTTCGCCCAGTTCCACCTCGCCGGCCCGGCCGCCGCGGAGGTGTTAGGCCGTGCGCTCGGCGAGGCCGTGCCGGAGCTGCCGGAGTTCGCCCACCTCGACCGGGCGCTCGCCGGCGCGGCGTGCTCGATCCGCCGCCGCGACCAGCTCGGCTTCCCCGGGTTCGACGTCGTCTGTCGGGCCGACCGTTCGGAGGCGGTCCGCGCCGCGCTCGCGGCCGCCGGGGCGGCGCCGGGCACCGCCGACACGTTCGAGACGCTGCGGGTCGAGGCGGGGGCGCCGGTGTTCGGCGTCGACCTCGACGCGAACCGGGCGGTGATGGAGGTGGGCCGGTTCGCCCGGGCGGTGAGCTACGCGAAGGGCTGCTTCCTGGGGCAGGAGCCGATCGTCATGGCCCGGGACCGCACCGGGCACGCGGTCCGGTCGTTCCTCGGGCTGAGGGTGCTGGGCGGCGGCCCGCTCCCGGCCGGGGCGAAGGTGTTCCACGACGGGCAGGAGGTCGGCGTGGTGACGTCGAGCTGTCACTCGCCGCGGCTCGGGGCGCCGGTCGCCCTCGCGTACCTGAAGTGGAAGCACCAGGACCCGGGCACGCGGATGGAGGCGGAGACGCCGACCGGGCGGCAGCCGGTGGAGGTGCTCGGCCTCCCGCCGGTGAGGAGAACAGAAGAGAAGAGTTGATCCACAGATTACACAGAAGACACAGATTGGAAGACGGAAGCGGAAACACCCCGCGTCTCACTTCTTCTGTTTTATAATCTGCGTCTTCTGTGTAATCTGTGGATCAACTCTTCTCTTCGCTCCGCGTGAAGTCCAGTTCCGGGTTCGGCGGCTCCGGCCGGGCGGCCGACGGGTCGGGCTGGAGCGGGGTGCGGACCGGCGTCCGCCGCGCCCGCAGGTACGACCACGCCGCGTACCACCGGGCCAGGTTCAGCCCGCCGAACACCAGCGCCAGCACCCCCCCGAGGTTCATCCGCACCGGGTCGAACCGGGCGTCCAGCCCCGGCGCCGACCACGCCCGGGTGAAGATCACCGCGGCCAACATCAGGAACAAGAGCCCGAGCACCAGCCGCAGCCGCATGACGGACATGGTCGCACCCCCCGACCCCATCATACGGCCCGCCGGTCAGCGCGGGGCCTTCCCGCCCTTCGGGGCGGGCGGGGGGGTGGGCACGTCGAAGTCCTTGGTCGGGCCGCCGGCGGACAGGTCGGCGGCCGTCTCGTACGGCGGGAACAGGGCCTTCACCACCACCTCCCCGGCCCGGTCCGGCTTCCCCGCCGGGGCGGCCGGGTCGGTCCCCTCGATCGCCACCACCACCGGCCCGGGCGGGGCGCCCCGGCCGCCGGCCGCGGCGGTGTCGTACGCCCCGTTCCGGATGTCGGCGTACCCGGTCGGGCCGGCGTTCCCCTTCGCCCCGTCCGGGGTGAAGTAGATCTTCCCGGCCGGGACCGGGCGGCCCTGGAAGGTGACCGTCCCGGCCACGTGGCGGGCGTCCGCCCCGCCGCACCCGGCGGCGAGGGCGGCGAGCAGTGGGGCGAGCGCGGCGGCGGTGCGGGACGGCATGGCGGCCACTCCGGGGTGGGTGCGGGGGTCAGTCGAGGGGGGCGACCTCGCCCCCCGCCTTGGTGGAGGCCGCCTGCAGGACGGCGACCGGGGTGGCCTGGTTGACGAGCCGGACGCTCCCGTCGGCCAGCAGGACGTTGGCCCCTCCGGTGTGGTTGCTGCCGAAGCTGACGTCGTTGAAGTTGGTGCTGCCGTTATAGTTCGTCGAGTTCAGCGGGAACGACATGTTCTTCGCCGCCCCGGACCCGCCGTTGTACCCGCGGACCCAGGTCCGGTAGCTGTTCGTCCCGGTCGGCTCGGTCACCGACCGCTCGGCCGCCAGGATCGTGTTCGAGGTGCCGTCCAGGACGTCCGGGAACTTGGTCCGGGTGTCGACGCTCAGCACCCCGAGGGTCGAGTACGCCCCGTTCGTCCCGGCCCCGGTCAGCGGGTACGTGAACGTCAGCCCGCCGAGGACGGCGGTGGTGGTGCCGGACGGGCCGGGCCCCTGCACCCCGTAGTAGTGGGCCGAAAAGTTGGGCTCCCCGCCGGACACCTCGGCCCCGTTCCCGCTCCGGTGCTCCGGGGCGGACGGGCAGAAGTAGATCGGCACCCGGACGCCCCCGACGGCCAGGTTCGCGGCGACGTTGTACGCCTGCCCGTTGTCGTACTGGGCGAACAGGTTGCCCTGGTCGCAGTACGGCAGGATGTGCACCAGGAACGACGTCTTCACCCCGGTCTGGGCGCCGGCCGGGAGCCGGTCGTTCGCGTCGTGGTGGGTGTGCAGGGCCAGCCCGATCTGCTTCAGGTTGTTCTGGCACTTGAGCCGGGCGGCGGCCTCCCGCACCTTCTGCACGGCCGGCAGCAGGAGGCCGATCAGGACGGCGATGATGGCGATGACGACTAAGAGCTCGATCAGCGTGAACGCGAGGCGTGGGCGGCGCGCGGGCATGGAGGAACCTCGGCAGGGCGGGCCGGGTACGGCGGGTGGGAAAACCGGCAAGTACGCGGAGCATAGCACCGGTTTCCGCGCCGGCGGGCCGCGCCGCCGGGGCCGGCCGGGCGGTTTTCATCTTCCCTTCACATCGACCGGGTAGCCGGCACCCGCCGCCGGCGGGTATGCTGCCCAGCGTGCGGGAACCCGTCTCCTCCGCCGGAGCGCTGCCATGAAGTCATTCGTACTCGGCGCCGCGACCACCGCCGCACTGGCGGGGGTCGTCGCCCTGTCACGCTCACCGACCGCCGCCGATCCGAAGGCGGCGGCCGACCCGAACGCGCTGCGGATCGAGGCCGGGGACAAGAACCCGTGGACCTCGCTGAAGCTGAACAACGACCCGGACCAGTTCCAGTTCGCGGTCGTGTCCGACCGGACCGGCGGGCACCGGGAGAAGGTGTTCAGCCGGGCCGTCCGCCAGGTCAACCTGCTCCAGCCGCAGTTCGTGATGTCGGTCGGCGACCTGATCGAGGGGTACACCCTGAAGGAGGACCGGATCAAGGACGAGTGGGACGAGTTCGACGGGTACGTGAAGCGGTTCGAGATGCCGTTCTTCTACGTCCCCGGGAACCACGACCTGACGAACACCGCGATGGTGACGAAGTGGGGCGAGCGGTACGGCAAGAGGTACTACCACTTCAGCTACAAGGGCGCCTTGTTCCTGTGCCTGTGCTCGGAGAACCCACCGGACGCGATGGGGACGATCGATAAGGAGCAGCAGGAGTGGGCGGCGAAGGCGCTGGCGGCGAACGCGGACGCCCGGTGGACGTTCGTGTTCCTGCACAAGCCGATCTGGACGGCGAAGGACCTGGAGAAGAACGGCTGGGGGGCGGTCGAGAAGGCGCTGGCCGGGCGGAAGTACACGGTGTTCTGCGGGCACGTCCACCGGTACCAGGTGTTCGAGCGGAACGGGATGCAGTACTACCAGCTCGCCACCACCGGCGGCGGGAGCAAGCTCCGCGGGCCGGAGTACGGCGAGTTCGACCACGTCGCCTGGGTGACGATGAAGAAGGACGCCCCACTGGTCGCGAACGTGCTGCTGGACGGCTTGCTGCCGTCGGACCTGAAGGTGCCGGACTCGGACGAGAAGGGCGTGCCGGTGAAGCGGAAGGCGACGCACCCGGCGGGCGGCGTGCTGGCGGTGGACGGGAAGCCGTTCGCGGGGGCGACGGTGGCGCTGCACCTGTTCAACCCGGACACGGAGAAGTACAACCCGATCGCGGACGGGCGGACGGACGCGGCCGGGCGCTTCCAACTGACGACGTACGCGAAGTTCGACGGGTGCCCGGCCGGGGAGTACGCGGTGACAGTGGTGAAGGCCGCGAAGCAGCCGGCGGACGGCGAGCCGGTGGAGAGCCTGCTGCCGAAGAAGTACGCGGCCGCCGCCACGTCGCCGCTGAAGGTGACCGTGAAGGAGGGGGCGAACGAGATCAACCTGGACATCACGACGAAGTGACCGGCCCGAACGAGGAGGATCCTCCGTGCCCCCGACGTCCCGGCTCGTGGTTGTCGCCCTGCTCGCCCCCGCCGCAGCTGCCGCGGCCGACCGCCCGCCGCCGGCGGTCAAGCCGACGGCCGAGCGCCGGCTGGAACTGCCGGACGTCCAGAAGGTGTCGGAGAACGAGTTCAGCGTCCGGATCCGGTTGAACCTCCCCGACACACGCCGGTTCGTCTTCGCCCACGACGGGGCCCGGGTGGTCGGCCACGACCCGGGCATGCGGCGGCTGGAGACGTGGGATGCGACGACCGGCAAGAGCGGCGGCCGGTTTGGCAAGTTCGACAACGAAGGGTTGCTCGTCCCGCACCCGATCCGGCCGCTCGTCCTGACGGCGGAGTGGAACTTGTCCGACGGCGTTCCGGTGACCCTGTGGGACGTCGGGAAGCAGGCCGCGGTCCGCGACCTGGACGAGGGGGTGAACACGGCCGTGTTCGTGGCAGGGGCGCTTTGCCCAGATGGGCGGACCGTCTGGTTGTGGGACCGGTACGGGCCGGACGGCCTTTCGGGACCGATCGCGCCGCCCGCGAACGCTGTGCAACTAACACCGTTGGTGGCGCCACCGGTCGGTGCGTTCGGGGGCGACCCGCCCGCGCCCCCGCCCGGCGGCATCAAGGTCTGGAACGTCGAGACCGGAGAAGAGGTCCGCACCTTGCCGATCCCGGCCCCCCTGCCCGACGTCCCGTACGGGGAAGCGGGGGGACGGTTGCTCGCGTTCGCCCCGAGCGGGCGGTGGGTGGCGGCCGTGACCGGGCGGCGGGTGCTGGTGCTGGAGGCGGCGACCGGGAAGATGCGGGCCGACCTCGGCGTCCTGCCGCGGTCGGTCGGGTCGGCCGACGGGCGGCCGCCGCCGTCTGCCGGGGCCACGGCCGCGGCCGTGAGCGGGGATGGGCGGCAGGTGCTGATCGGGTGTGCGGACGGGGTGGTGCGGCGGTGGGCGGTGCGGGACGGCCGGGAGCTGCCGCCGCTGGCAGGGCACCGCGGCCCGGTCCGGGCGGTGTGGTGCTCGGCCGACGGGCGGGCGGCAAAGACGATGGTCGGCGACCGGGTGCTGGAGTGGGACCTGACCGCGCCGGCGGCCGACTGGGCGCCGCCGGCGGACGCCCCGGCCGCCGACCTGGCGGCGCTCGCCGACCGGCTCGGGTCGAATGACCCGGTCGCGGCATACGAGGCGGCGGCCACCCTGGCCGCTCACCCGGCAAAGGTGCCGGACTTGATCCGCGCGCGGGTCGCGCCGGTCCGCCCGGCCGATCCGGCGGAGCTTGCCGCCCTGGTCCGCGACGTGGCTTCACCCGACTACAACACCCGCCGCCGGGCGGCCGGCGGGTTGCGGCAGATCGGGGAGGCGGCTGCCGCGGCGCTCGAAGGGCATCACGTCACGCCGGGCACCCCCGGCACCCGGATCGCCGCGGAACTCCGGCAGAAGGCGTGGACGCCGGAGCTGGTGCGGGCCGTCCGGGCGGTGGAGCTGCTGGAGCGGGTCGGCACCCCCGAGGCCCGGAAGGTGCTCGCCGAACTGGCCGGCGGGGCGCCGGGAACGACCCTCACCCGGGTCGCCGCTGAGGCGGCCGCCCGGGTCGCGGCGCGGAAGCCGCCGGCCGCACTGCCGGACGACCCGGCCGGGCTGTGGGCCGAACTCGCGTCGGCCGATGCCGCCCGGGCGTACCGCGCCGCCGTCACCCTCGCCGCCCGGCCGGCCGCCGCGACCGCGCTCCTGCGCGACAAGCTCGCCGCCTGCCCGGCCCGCGACGGCCTGGACCCGGCCCGCGTCGGGAAGCTGATCGCCGCCCTCGGGGCGGACGACTTCGCCGAGCGGGAGGCGGCCGGGATGGCGCTGGCCGGGTACGGCAAGGCGGCCGAGCCGGCGATGCGGGCCGCGGTCGGGAAGTCGGATAGTCCGGAGGTGAGGGACCGGCTGGCGGTGCTGCTGAAGAACCCCGCCGACCCGCTCGTCGCGGCGGACGCGGTGCACGCGGGGCGGGCGATGGAGGTGCTGGAGATGATCGGCACGCCGGACGCCCGGGCGGCCCTGGAGGCGGCCGGTAAGGGGGCGAAGTCCGAGTGGTTCCGCGACGCCGCGGCGGCCGCCGCGGCCCGCGTCCGGAAATGACCGCTGCGGGCGACACGGACGACCGGACCGCTACCCCCGGCAGCCGACGGGGACGCCCGGCACCCTGCCGCCGTGCTTGCCGGTCTCTCATCACCCCCGCCTACCCTGGCAGCACACCCGAGCGCCAGGGAGGTTCGCCGACGCGCCAACACCCCCTGAGCGCGCGGACCGGTACCTGAAGGGACCGCCCGTGCCGAATCCGCCGGGCGACAGGTGAGAGTTCAGCCGGGCCGCCACTAAGGGCGGCCCGGCGACGCGGCGGCGGTCCCCGGCGGGGTCACTCCTGCATCGGCAGCGTCAGCTCCACCCGCTTCCCGCCGCGGACCACCACCACCGGCACCTTGTCCCCGGGCTTGCGGGCGTTGAACCCGTGCTCGAACACGTCCGCCTCGGTCCGCAGGTCGGTCCGCCCGTCGAACGACACGACCACGTCCCCGACCTGGAACCCGGCGGCCTTCGCCGCCGCGTGCGGCCCGTACTGGCCGACGTGCTTCGCCCGCAGCGCCATCCCGCCCGCCGCCACCCCGGCCGGCAACTCGCCCTCGACCTTCTCCAGGATCATCCCGCCGGTGGTCATCCGCCGCAGCGGCCACGACCCGGCCCGCCACGAGATGTCGTCCGCCCGCCGCCAACCCTTCGGCAGACTCAAGACGAGGTCGGCGGGCTTGCCGCCCCGCACCACCTCGGCCTTCACCTCCGCGCCCGCCGCCGGGGTGTGGTGCAGCACCCACTGCACGTCCGCGATCGACAACAGCGGCTGCCCGGCCAACGTCCGCAGTTGGTCGCCGGCCATGAACCCCGACTTCTCGGCCGGCGACCCCGGCTCGACCTTGAGGACCGTCGCCGCCTCCTTCGGGTCGAGGACCAGCCCCTGCGACTTCGGGTGCGGGTGCGGGTACAGCAACTGCTCCGGCAGCGGCTCGCCCTTCTTCCGGTAGTGGTCCCGGACCGCGTCGTTGATCTGGTGGCAGTGGATGCAGCTCTGGACGACGTTCCCCTTGTAGTCGAGCTGCGGGCCGTACTTGCCGAGCGACGGGAACTTCTCCGGCACCGGGAACAGCGGGGCCGGGCCGGTCTTCGCGGCGAGGGCGGCCTTGTTCTTCGGATACCCGGCGTGCAGGTCGAGCGCCCCACCGAGGGCCTTCGCCAGCCCAGCCTGCGACACGTCCCCGACCCAGTTGGTGCGGTGCGACCGGGTGCCGAACCGGCCGTACACGGTGCCGTCGGCGTTCAGGAAGAAGACGGCGAAGCTCTGGTCGTAGTCGTACTGGAAGACGGACAGGTCGAGGCCGTTGGTGGAGACGACGCGGACGCGGACGAACTTCTCCAGGAGCGGGCGGAGGGCCGGGTCCTGGTCGACGAGGTCGTCGTCGAGCTTGACGCACTCCTCGCACGGGATGCACCGGAGGGCGACGGCGACCGGCTTCCCCTCGGCCTTCCCCTTCGCCAATGCCTTGGGGACGTCGTTGTAGATCCAGAACCCGTCCGCCTCGACCTTCACCTTGTCGTCGCGGACCTTCTTCTCGCGCGGGGTCTGGGCGGGGGCGGGTGACGGGAGGAAGAGGGCGGCGAGGGCGAGCGCGGGGAGGCGTGACACGGCGGGGTCCTCGAGAGGCGGGTGTCTCCCGAGTGGAGCAGAAACGCCGGCCGATTGCAACTGGCCGACGCCCAGCATGACTTATGGGTGCGGTCGTTGAGCCGGGCCGTCCTCTTCACCTCCGTTGCCGCCCTCAGTCAGTACAAGGCCGGCGGTGACATCGTCAATCCACCACGGCGGTGGGTCACGGTCCCACATCGGACCAAACACGGTGGTGGGGACCGGGGTGTCGTCCGTCCACTTCTGCTCGGCAGCTAACCGGGCGACCCGGTCGAAGTCCCGCCGCGGAGCTTCGAGGGTCCAGGCTGTCCCAACCGTTGCGGCCGGGAGCAGCAACTCAGCGGGGTCGGCGGCGCGGGCAGCGTAGTCCGCGTCGCCGTGAGGTGCGTAGGCGTAAGCGTAGGCCGAGGCGGCGGCGGCGGCGGCGTGGGCGACACCCGCGGCAAGGGTTTGGGAGTCGTCATCGGCATCCGAAGCCACGTGGTCGGCGGCGTCGACCACTTGGGCGTCTGCCTCGCCGGGGGGCGGTCCGCCGTTCTCAGCCGCCTTCTGAGCCATTTCGACTGCGCGCTTGAGCGCGAGGATGTGACCGGCCTCGGCAGCCGGCATCGAGTAGCGATACAGCGGCAGAACCCGTCCAGCACACCGGGCGGCGAACGCCACCCGCGCCCACCGAGGGAGTTGAGCCACTTCCTCGGCGACCACCACGAGCGGCCGGTGTGTAACGCTTCGGAGGGTGGATTGTCGCGGCACCCACCCGGCTCCGATCGGCATCCCGTCCTCGGCCGAGGCGAACGCAATGAACCGCTTGTTCGCCTCGGCCAGGGCGACCTCGAACTGCCGCTGCTCGTCCTCGGAACGGGCAGGCGGCGGCCAGTGCCCGACCCCGATCGGCATGCCGCTCTCGGCCAGGACCGCCTTACGGAATCCGTCGTCGGTCGGGTTCATGCGGAAAGCCCCGCGTACGTCAACCACTGGGCGGCCGCACCGCCAGGGTACTCGAAGTACACATAGTCATGATACTCCGGGTCCGGGCCGACGCGGGTCATCCCGCACCGGCTTGCGTAAAACGCTTCCGCTTGGGGAATCGCGTGCAGCCCGACCCGGCACCCGGCCGTCCGGCCCGCGGCGACCCGGACCGCCTCCGCGATGAGCAGCGTCCCGACCCCGGCGTACCGCGGCACCTGAACGTCCGGGATGTTCAGGTTCCAGGGGGCCGACTCGACGTAATCCACGTACACGACCCACTGGCCGGGGTCGATCCGGGACGGGCGGAGTTCGGTCTTCAAGGCCATCAACCCCTGGACACGGCCCCGGCACTCGACGGCGACCAAGAGGTGATCGCCTGCCTTGGTCGTGGCGTCCTTCCGCGTCCAACGCCAGTGGCCGCTCTCGAGATGGAGGCCGACCTGGGCCATGTCCCGAGCGAGCCGGTCTCGGGCCGGTCCCCAAGACCTTTCGAGCGCGGCCAACCGGCCTGGTGGGAACCCGCGGATGATGGCCGCCGGGACCGCGGCGACGGGGTCGGTACGGCGATCAACCAGACGGGGCGGAAGTTGGACAGGTGGGACGGGAGAGGGGTTCACCGTGGCGATCCCACTCGGGCAGCGGCAGGGGTGAAGTGATAGTAGACCGCCGCCCGCGTAGGCCGTCAAGCACCGGCCTGACTCACCCCGCCCGCATCCGCCGCTCCTCCTCGTACTTGTGCAGCTTGTTGTACAGCGTCTTCAGGCTGATCCCCAGCTCCAGCGACGTCGCCTGCTTGTTCTGCCCGTTCTTCGCGTACACCTGCAGGATGTACTCCATCTCCACGTCCGCCAGCGACTTCCCCACCGCCCCCGGGGCGGCCGCCGGCACCGCCGGGGCGGGCGGCGCGGCCGGCGGGAACGGCAGCGTCGGGCCGGCCGGGGGCGGGTACGCCGGCGCCCCCAGCGGGACCGACGCGAGCCGCGGGCTCCGGACGTCGTGCGGCAGGTGCGCGGCCGTGATCGGCTGCCCGCCGGACACGATCCACGCGTACTCCATCGCGTTCGCCACCTCCCGTACGTTCCCCTGCCAGTGGTAGTCCACCAGCACCCGCAGCGCCTCCGCCGTGAGCAGGTGGGCGACCGCCTCCGCCGGCCGCTTCGCCGCCCGCGCCAGCAGGTGCCGGGCCAGGTCCGGCACGTCCTCCCGCCGGTCCCGCAGCGGCGGCAGGTGGACGTGGAACATGTTCAGCCGGAACAGCAGGTCCTCGCGGAACTGGCCGTCGGCGATCATCCGCCGCAGGTCCCGGTGGGTCGCGCAGACCACCCGCACGTCGACCACGATCGGGTGGCTGTCGCCGAGCCGCTGGATCTCGCCCGACTCCAGGAACCGGAGCAGCTTCACCTGGATGTTCTTGTCGAGTTCGCCCAATTCGTCGAGGAACACGGTGCCGCCGTTGGCGACCTCGAAGAACCCCTTGTGGTCGCGGTCGGCCCCGGTGAACGCCCCCTTCTTGTGCCCGAACAACTGGCTCTCGGCGAGCGCCTGGCTGAGCGCCCCGCAGTTCACCGGGACGAACGGCATGTCCGCCCGCTTGCTCCGGTCGAACAGCGCCCGGGCGACCACCTCCTTGCCGGTCCCGGTCTCCCCGGTGATCAGCACCCGCCCGTCGGTCGGCCCGATCCGGTCGATGAACTGCTGCACCGGCAGCATCGCCGGGCTGGCCCCGACCAGCCCGCCCGGCCCCTCGGCCGCCTGCACCCGGCTCTCGAGCGCCGCCGTCTTGTTCTTCAGCTTCCGCTTCTCCTGGACGCGGAGCAGCAGGGCCTCGATGTCGGTCAGCTTGCACGGCTTGGTCAGGTAGTCGAACGCCCCGAGCCGCAGCGCCTCGACCGCGGTGTCGGTGCTGCCGTACCCGGTCATGATGACCGCCTCGGTGTCCGGGGACACCTGCTTCAGCGCCGCCAGCACCTGCAGCCCGGCCCGGTCGTGCTCCATCCTCAGGTCGAGGATGGCGGCGTCGAACACGCCCTTCTTGACCGCCTCGATCCCGCTCTTGCTGTCCGGGCAGACGGTGACGTCGTGCCCGAGCCGCGGCAACTCGGTCCGCATGAACTCGCGCAGGTGGGCCTCGTCGTCCACGAACAGGATGCGCAGTCGGTTGTGTGCCGGCGTCGCCACAATGCTCTCCGTATCCTCGGCCCGGGGGGCGGGACCCTACCCGCGGCCCGGCCTCCTGTCACCGCCAATCCGCGCCGGAATCCTGGCGTCATTCCTTGGCTAGGTTGAGCACCATAACCATCACTTCGGAGTTCTTCGGCTTGTCGAACGCCGACGGGCGGTTCTTCCCCTCCCGCCCGATGTGGACCGCCCAGGATAGGGTGTCGCCGTCGAGCTTGTACACCGACTCGTAGGTCGTGTCCTTCTTGAACACGCCGGACCCCACCGAAACCTTGAAGTCGAGGCACTTCGGGTCGGTCCCCGGGTCCAGCATGACGACCGCGCCCGCCGCCGACTTGGCGAAGTCGATCGCGCCGCCCTTGAACTCGACGACGACCTCGTCCCCGTCCGGGGTGGTCTCGTGGTCGGAGTACTGGAACTTCACGACCCGCCACTTCCCCTCCAGCACCTTCAACTCCTTCTTCGCGGCCACGGGCAAGTCCTCTGGCGGGTTGGCCAGGGCGGGGGCGGTGCCGGTCACGCAGACCACGACGGCGAGCCTCAAGACGTGCATCATGATCGTGTATCCTTTCTGGGTTCGCGGACGCACCCCGTCGCTGACGCTCCGGGTTCGCCGGTCACGCCGCCACCCGCCCGCCGGCCGGGAACGGCAGGGTCACCGGCTCCGGCCCGGCCTCGGGCGCGTCCGCCGCCTTCGCGGCCGTCAGCGGCACCCGGACGGTGAACGTGCTCCCGTACCCCGGCCCGGGGCTGGCCGCCCCGATCGTCCCGCCGTGCTGGTCCACGATCTGGTGGCTGATGAACAGCCCGAGCCCGGTCCCCTTCCCGGTCCGGCTCTTGGTGAAGAACGGCTCGAAGATGTTCTCCAAGACGTCCGGGGTCATCCCGCACCCGGTGTCCGCGAACACCAGCTCGGCGCTCCCGTTCGCGGCCGACAGCGAGATCGCCAGCCGGCCGTCCTCGTCCATGCTGTCCAGGGCGTTCACCACCAGGTTCAGGATCACGCTCTTCAGGTCCTGGGCGTTGACCGGCGCGACCACGTACCCGGTCGGCTCGAACGAGATGTTCTTCCCGCGGCAGTTCGGCAGGTGGCGGGCCACCTCCAGCACCCCGCGGACCAGCCCGGCCAGGTCGGTCGGTTCCCGCTTCCGGTCCCCGGTCCGGCTGAAGTCCAGCAGCTTCTGGGTGATGTCCTTGCACCGCAGGGCTTCCTGCTGGACCATCTTCAGGTACCGGGTCAGCACCTCGGACTCGGACGGGGGGGTGCGGCCGTCGGCCAGCACGTCGGCGAGCCGCCGCTCCAGCGCCTCCGAACAGAACAGGATGCTCGCCAGCGGGTTGTTGATCTCGTGCGCCACCCCGGCGGCCAGGAACCCGACCGACACCATCCGCTCGCTCCGGACGAGCTGCCGGCTCCGCTCGTTCACCTGCCGGGCGAGGTCGGCGTAGATGGCCGCGAGCCGGGCGGTCATGGCGTTGAACTCGTCGGCGAGTTCCTGCAGCTCGTCCCCGGAGGTGAGGGCGATCGGCTGGCCGAAGTCCCCGGTGTGGACCCGGTGGACCCCGGCCTGCAGCTCGCGGATCGGGGTGAACATCCAGACGCGGAAGTAGTACAGCAGGGCGGCGACCAGGACGACGGCCCAGAACACGGCCGCCCGGATCACCCACTTGCTCCGCCCGACCGCCCGGTTCGACTGGTCGATCCCCTTCTGGATGTCGTCGATCACGGCGAGCCGGAGGTGCTCGGCGCACCGGCGGGCGTTCTCGTACTCCTTCCGCACCCACTCCCGCTGGAGGAGCGGGACCGTCTGGTTCTGGTTCTCCGGGGCCGGCCGGTAGAGGGCCTCCCGGAGGGCGGCGATGTCCGCCCGGAGGTGCTTGACCAGCCCGGCCTCCTCGGCTCCGTCGTCCGGGTCGAATCCGTCGGCGACGGTCGCCTCGTTCAGGGTGCAGAAGTCCCGGAGCCGGGCCTCGGCGTCCTGGAGGGACTGCTCGAACTCCCGCAGCTCGGCCTCCGGGTTCGGGCTGTCCGACCCCTTCAGCCGCTCGATCAGCTGGTGGACGTGTTGCAACTCCTTGGTCTTCTGCTCCGTCGTCTTGACCGTGGCCGAGTACGCCCGGCTGCCGAGCAGGACGCCGACGACCAGCAGCCCGAGGGTGCCGACCACCAGCCCCAGGCCGAGCATCAGCTTGTACCGCAGCGGGCGGGGACGGGCCACCGGGACGACCTCCGGGCCGCCCCCTCGCCCTTCCGTGGCCGGGGGGTGGCGCCGGGCGACTCTACCAGTTGCGTTCTTACAACACGAGAGCACTTTCTTCCGCCGCCGCGGACGGAGTTACAACCCCGGTGGGCGAGGCACTCCTGCCTCGCTACTCGGCGGCGAGGCAGGAGTGCCTCGCCCACCGTGTATCATGACCGCGTCGCCCGGAGGAGGCCGCCCCGTGACCGCCGCCGACCTCGCCGCCCGGTCCTGCGCCCCGTGCTCCGGCGGCACACCCCCGCTCCCGCAGGACCGGGTCGGCGAACTTCTGCCGCACGTCCCGCACTGGGCGCTCGCGGACGACGGTAAGCGGATCGCCAGGCGGTGGCGGGTGAAGGACTTCGCGGCCGGACTGGACTTCTTCCGCCGGATCGGAGATGTGGCCGACGCCGAGGACCACCACCCGGACCTGCACCTGGCGAACTACCGGGACGTGACGGTCGAGCTGTGGACGCACGCGGCCGGCGGGCTGACCGAGAACGACTTCGTCCTGGCGGCCAAGATCGACGCGCTCGAGCAACCGCCGCCGAAGTAGGGCACGCACCGCGTGCCTCTTTGCCAAACGGCACGCGGTGCGTGCCCTACGGACGGACCCGCATGACTACCTCACCGGTCCCCGTCGGCCCGCACCGCGTCGGCGGCGAGCACCCGCTGCTGTGGATCTGCGGGCCGTGCGTCATCGAGGGCCGCGACTTCACCCTCCGCGTCGCCGAGACGCTGCGCGACATGGCGGCCGACCTCGGCGTCCCGCTGGTGTTCAAGGCGTCGTTCGACAAGGCCAACCGCACGTCCGGGAAGTCGTTCCGCGGGGTCGGGCTGGACGAGGGGCTGAAGACCCTCGACGCGGTCCGCCGGGCGACCGGCCTGCCGGTCACCACCGACGTCCACGAGCCCGGGCAGGCGGCCGCGGTCGGCGAGGTGTGCGAGGTGCTGCAGGTGCCGGCGTTCCTCGCCCGGCAGACGGACCTGCTGGAGGCGTGCGGGAAGACGGGCCGGGTCGTGAACGTGAAGAAGGGGCAGTTCATGGCCCCGTGGGACATGAAGAACGTGGTGGCGAAGCTGGCGGAGGGGGGGAACCGGCGGGCGCTGCTGACCGAGCGCGGCACCACGTTCGGGTACGGGATGCTGGTGAACGACCTGCGGGCGGTGCCGTGGATGCAGGAAACCGGCGCCCCGGTGATCTTCGACGCCACCCACAGCGTACAGAGGCCGGCGGCGCTGGGGGACCGGACCGGCGGCGACCGGGCGATGGTCCCGGTGCTGGCCCGGGCGGCGGTCGCGGCCGGGTGCGACGGGGTGTTCGTCGAGACCCACCCGGACCCGGACAACGCCCCGAGCGACGGCCCGAACATGATCCCCCTGGACCGCCTCCCCGAGTTGATCCGCGCCTGCCGGCGGGTCCGCGACGCGGTCGCCCCCCACCCGCCGAGCCACCTCACATGAAGCCGGACGTCCGGAGCCGCGTCGCCCCCGCCGTGTCCGCCGCCACCGCCGCCGGGCTGCTCGCGCTCGGCCTGTGGCTCCTCCCCGGGTGCGGGAAGCCGCCGCCGATCAACGACGACAAGGAGGCAGGGCGGGACAAGGGGAAGCCGTGGGAGGTGGCCGGGAAGCGGCTCCGGAAAGACGCGGAGGCGGGGTCGGTCCGGGCCGCCCTGGCCGGGCTGACCTCCGACCTGCCGCACGCCCCGCCCGGCGTCCCGCGGCCGGCGGAGCTGACCACGGACGCGGCCGACAAGCTCGCCGCCCTCGTCCCGCTCAGCCCCGACGACCGGGCGGAGGTCGGCCCGGCCGCGTTCTCCGCCCACGACCCCGTGTACCTCGCCGAGTGTCTCCTGTTCCGCGACGCGGCGCGCTCACTGGACGTGCCGCCGCGGCCCGGGCAGTCGCCGGAGCAGGCCGACGCCGACCGGGCCGACCTGGCGTGGGCCTGGGTCTGCCGGCAGGTGTACCTGAACCCGTGGGTGGTCGAGACCCCGGACGGGCTGGTCGCCACCGCCCTGCCCCCGACCCAGGTCCTCCGCCGCGGGTACGGGTCCGGGCTGGAGCGGATGTACGTCTTCCTCGCCCTGCTCCGGCAGTCGGGGCTGGACGGGTGCCTGGTCGGGCCGCCGGACGCCGGCGGGAAGCCGGCCGGGTTCGTCGCCGTCGGGGCGGACGGGAAGACGGTGCTGACCGGCTCCCCGCGCGGGCCGTTCTGGGCGGCCGGGGTGCGGGTCGGGAACGACGTCCGGCTGTACGACCCGTGGCGCGGGGCGCCGTTCCCGGCCCCGCTGTCGGCCCTGAGGGCGAACCCGGACGCCCATAAGGGGTGGTTCGAGGCGAAGGAGAACGCGTCCGGGGTGACGGCCGACGACGCCCGGGCGGCGGCCGTGTTCCTGGCCGTCCCGGTGAATAGCCTGTCCCCGCGGATGGCGGTACTGGAGGAGCAGTTGAAGGCCGACCTGGGGGCGCGGGTGGCGACCGACCCGGCGGCCCTGCGGGCGGCGTTCCCGGACCCGAAGCCGGCGTTCTGGAACCCGCCGGCGGACCGGTTCGCGTACGGCCGGGCGGCCCGCACCTTCCTGCCGGCGGAGGACGGCGGGGCGGACCGGACCCCGTCCGGCCAGGGCCGGCTGTACGACCTGTTCCTCCGGGCGCAGCTGCCGCGGGAGGTGTTCCGGCCGCCGGCGGAGCTGCGGGACAGCGAGGCGGCGGCGACCCGGCTGATCGGGGCCACGGCGGGCACGTACCTGGGGGCGTTCTTCAACCCGCCGAACCCGCGGGAGCGGATCGCCCGGGGGCAGTTCCAGGACGCGGCCCGGGACCTGGTCGCCCGCCAGGACCAGTTCTCCCAGGGGCGGGAGCGGCTGCGGAACAACAGGGCGGAGGCCCAGGTGAAGGCGTGGGCGGAGCGGGAGCGGGAGCTGGAGAACGAGCTGGGGCTGGCCGCCATCCGCGGCACCCCGGCGGAGCGGGCGGCGGCCGAGGCCGCCCTGGACGCCCACTGGCGGGCCGGCGGGCCGATCCTGCAGCTCCTGGTGGACCGGGTGTCGGCGGACGTCGGGCTGGCGGAGGCGACGCTGCTCCTGGCCCGGTGCAAGCACGAGCAGGCGGAGCGGGTGCAGGCCCGGCTGGAGCGGGCGGCCGGCCCGGACGCGGACGCCCTGCGGAAGGACGCGGCGGACGCCTGGCGGGTGGCCCGGGACGAGTGGCGGACGTACGCCGAGCGGTCGCCGGCGCAGGCCGGGTTCCCCGGCCGGGCGGCGTGGGTGCAGGCGCTGACCGCCCGGGCCGAGGGGTTCGGCTCGGGGAAGTGAGTTCCGGGCCGCGGCGGGCCGGGTGCGGTTGCCCGCGGGCCGGTCCGCGGGAAGAATGGGGTGTGGGAAAAGGTCCCCCGGCCCCGCGAGAGTCCCATGCGCGCCCGCCTCGTGCCCGCCAACGGCGACCCGCCGGTCGAGCTGGACAAGGACATCGTCCTGGTCGGCCGGGACGAGGGCTGCGACGTCCGGCTGTCGCACAAGAGCGTGTCGAAGCGGCACCTGGTGCTGGTGAAGACGGACGGGCTGATCCTGTTGCGCGACCTGGGGAGCACGAACGGCACCCGGGTGAACGGCCAGCAGGTCCGGCGGGCGGCGCTGTTGCCGAACGACGTCCTGGCGGTCGCCGCCCTGCCGTTCACGGTGCGGTTCGGGATCGAGCTGGAGCGGGAGCTGAACCCCGCGCTCGTCGACGCCCCGCCGGACGCCGTCACCGCCCCGCTCCGCCGCCCGCCCGTCTCGGGCGCCCCGCCGTCGCACGGGTAGGACCGGGCCGCCCCCCGCCCCGTCACGGCCCTACGTCGTCACCGGGTCGAGTGCCCCAGTCCCGGTCACCGACGGGTCGTCCCAGACCTTCGGGTCGAGCCAGGCGGACGGCTCCAGGTGGGCCATCCAGACGGTGACGGCCGGGTCGAGGGCGACGAGGACCGTGCGGGTGAAGTCATCGCCGGCCGGTCCGCCCTCGCACGCCATCCAGAGCCCCCGGTTCGCGCCCGGCCCCGGCCCGACCTCGATCCGGAAGACACGCTCCCCCGAGAACCGCACCATCGCCCCGGCGGGGTGCCGGTACACGAGGTCGAGGAAGTTCGACCAGAACGCGACGGTGAGCCGGCCGGACGGCCGGTCCGCGGCGTACCACACCCGCGGGTACGGGTGGTTGCCGTGCCCGTCGGTCACCCCGGGGTCGTGCAGGACCGGCGGCCCGAAGAACACGTCGAGCTGGTCCGGCCGCAGCGACTCGTCAGCCATCACCACCCCCCGGTCCGCGGAGCAACGGCCGCCGCACGTACCCCGCGGGGATCGACCCGACCGGCTCGGCCGGCTCCGCCGCGGTCCGCCGGCCGACGACCCGGACGTACCCGAGGTACCGGCCGGCGTCCGCCTCGACGGCCGCGATCTCGGTCGCGTTGTCCGGGCAGACGGCCCGGTGCCAGTCGAGCCACACCCGCCACCCGTCCGGCAGGTCGTCCGCCACCTCGACCGCCACCAGCCCGGTCTTTTCCCAGTGCCGCCGCCACCACCCTGCGGAGTGGAGACACCACAGGCTCGGCTCCCACCACGCCCGCAGGTGCTCGGGGACCGGGCCGTCGACCTCGCGGGTCAGCCCGGCCCCGGCGATCCCGACCACGCCGCCGGGCTTCACGAACCGGAGCAGGTCGTTCAGGTAGTGGTCGTCGGTGCCGTAGTAGACGAACGAGTCGACCGAGACGACGGCGTCGAAGAACCCGGCGGCAAACGGCAGGGACCGGGCGTCGGCGCGAAGCGGGAAGACGTCGTCCGCGACGCCGGCGTCGCGGGCCCGGCGGAGGTTCTCGGCGGGGTCGAACCAGAGGTCGGCGGCCCACACCTCGACCCCGAACTCGCGGCGGAGGAAGACGGACGACAGCGCCCGGCCGCACCCCAGGTCGAGGACGCGCATCCCGGGCTTGAGGTCGAGGGCCGGGGCGAGCCACTCGGTCAGCCAGAGCGGGTTGGCCCCCCCGCTGACGCCGGCGAGGACCCAGTCCGGGTGGTACGCGTTGGAGCGCGGGAAGCGCGGAGAGAGGAGCCGGCCGTCCACGGGAGTTCCTCCGGACACCGGGGCCGTTGCGGCGTTCGCTGTCGACACGGGCGCGGCGCCCCGGTATCGTATGGCCGTCCGACCGCCCGTCCCGAAGGGCCCCTCCCATGCGCGCCGCCACCGTCCTCCTACTCGTCCCGCTCGCCGCCCTCGCCGCCCCGGTCCCGAAGGAGACGGACGAGCAGAAGCTCGCCAAGGTGTTCGGCACCCCGGTCGACCCGAACAAGGACTGCGAGTTCGCCTTCGACGGCAAGACGCTCACCGTCAAGGCCGGGAAGGGCGACCACGCCCTGCACACCTCTGGCGGCCGCACCGCCGCCCCGCGGACGCTCCGCGAGGTCGAGGGGGACTTCACCGTCGAGGTCGCCGCGGCCCCGGGCCCGCGGCCGGCGGGGGCGATGCCGGCGATGGAGGGCCGCGGGCTGAAGTTCCACAGCCAGGGGCTGCTCCTCTGGGTCGACGACCGGACGTTCGTCCGGCTCGAGCACGCCCACCTCGACCGGCTCAACGGGATGACGGCCGCGTACGCCAGCTGGGAGCTGTTCAAGGACGGCGAGTGGGTCCGCGCCGGGTCGTTGGCCGACGGGGTGCTGGACGACGCCAAGCCGACGCGGCTGCGGCTGACCCGCAAGGGGAACGAGGTCCGCGGGGCGTGGAGCCAGGACGGCGGGAAGACCTGGACCGGGATGGAGGCGCTGACCCTGGAGCTGAAGGCGAAGGTGCGGGTCGGGGTGATCGTCAACCACAACACCGACTCGCCGTTCTCGGCCACCTTCGAGGACTTCTCGGTCTCCCCGGCGGCGGCCGCCGGGAAGTGACCCCGCCGGAGCCCGGTCCGCTCCCGCCACGAGGTCGTTTCGGCACTGGTTAGCGACGCGTCGAAGACGCGTCTTCGACGCGTCGCTAACCACGTATCGGAGGTCAGAACAGCTCGCGGGCCCACCCCGGCTCGAACAGCCGCATCGTGGCGGCGTCGTCGCGCTCGGTCATCCCGCACTTCTTGTACGCCTCGTGCGCCCGGGCCACCTTGTCCTCGTCCAACTCGACGCCCAGGCCCGGCCCGGCCGGCACCGCCATCCGCCCGCCGCGGATCGGCAGCTTCGGGCCGCGGATGATGTCCGCCCCGTCCGGCAGCCATGGGTAGTGGCTGTCGCTGGCGATCGTCAGCTCGGGGACCACCGCCCCGACCGCGATCATCGCCGCCATCGTCACCCCGGCGTGACTGCCGCTGTGCTGGCTCAGGTCCCACCCGACCGCCCGGCAGAGTCGGCCGAGTTCCTGGCACGCATGGATGCCGCCCCAGTAGTGGTGGTCGCAGAGGACCACGTCGACCGGCTGCAGCTTGAGGGCCGGGGCGACGTGCTCGAACCGGGTGACGCACATGTTGGTGCTGAGCCGCAGCCCGGTCGCCTTCCGGACCGCCGCCATCCCCTCCTGGTCCGCCGACGGGTCCTCGTAGTACTCGAGGTTGAGGCCCTTCAGCCGCTTGGCGGCGGCGACGGCGGTCTCGACGCGCCAGCGGGCGTTCGGGTCGATCCGCAGCGGGGCGTCGCGGCCGAGCTTCGCCTGGAGGGCGTCCATCGTGTCCAGCTCGACCTTCGGCGGGAGCACCCCGGCCTTGAGCTTGAAGACGCGGAACCCCCACTGCTTCCGGAACCGCTCCGCCGCCGCGGCCATCGCCTCCGGGGTTCGCACCTCGCCCCAGTCGTCCAGGGCCTTCGCCCCCTTCCCGCGGCGGTCGACGACGCGCTTGTCGGCGAGCACCACCGGGTGGTCGGCGGCGTACCGGTAGAACAGGTAGGCGGCGAACTCGACCTCGTCGCGGACCGGCCCGCCGAGCAGTTCGCAGGCGCGCCGCCCGGTGGCCTTGCCGCAGGCGTCGAGGCAGGCCAGTTCGACCCCGGCGTAGCAGCCCGGGTGGAGGGCGTAAAGCTCCTTGGCGAACGACCGGTAGGCGAAGGCGTTCTTGCCGACGACGAGCGGCTTGGCCTTCTCGAACGCCTCGGCGACCAGTTTGCCGCCGCGCGTCTCGCCGATCCCGACGACCTTCCCATCGGTCTCAAGGTGGACGACGGTGCGGAGGAAGTACGGCCCGTGGCACCCGCCGGCGGCGAGGATCGGCGGCTCGGGCAGCGCGACCGGGGTGACGCGGAGGCCGGTGATCTTGAGCGGGGCCGGCCGGGGTGGGTCGTCGGCCCGGACGCGGCCGGCGGCGAGCGACGCGGCGACGGACTGCAGCCAGAGCCGGCGGTCCCACATGGCCGATCCCCCGACCCGGTCACGGGTGGTGCAACCCGATGCGCAGGGTACCGCCGCCGCGGGCGTGCCGCAAGCGCCGGCTTGAGCGGAAGCGATTGAGGACCTGTTACGAAGTCTTCCGGACCCGCGGCCGTTCGACTCTCGATGGACGGTCAAGAACGACAGTTGACAACACGCCGCCTGGTCCGGCAGCTGTGGCTCACCCCGTCCGGGACGCCAGCCACTGGCGGAACAGCTCCGGGTTGTCGCGCACGCAGGCCGGGCAAAACACCGTGCTGACGTACTCCAGGTAGCACCCGACCACCAGGTCGCCGCGGTAGATGGTCAGCCCGCAGAATCCGCAGTGGGTGTGCCCGCCCTCGTCGGGCGACGACCGCCACCCGTGCTCCGGCTCCAGCGGCAGCCGCAGCAGTTGCGGGTGGCGCCGGAACGTCTCCAGCACGTGGGCCGGGGCCTTCGCCATCCGCCGCGCCTCCACCGAACTGAAGATTAGGCTGACACGCGGTGCGCGTTCGGGCCGACCGCCCGGTCCGCCTAACGCCCCACGCCATGACCCACCAGTCAGCCTAACGCGCAGTGCGCAAGCGGGGCCCGCACCGGGCGCAACGCCCGCCACCGCAAACCCGCCGCGACCCGCCGCGGGTCGCGAAACCCTGTCATCGGTATGCGCCACCGGTGCCCAGCTAGCACCAACCCGTCCAGTCAACCGCGCCCGGCTTCCGGCCGGTGCTCGGGACACACCCGCTTCCCGGACGTCACGCCGCCCGGCGGGACTGAAGTGCTTCCAGCAAGAAGTCCGCGGCCCGGTCGCACGCCCCGGGCACCGCCACCCGGTCGCGCAGCGCCGCGATCCGCGCCACCGTCGCCTGCCGCCCCGCCGGGTCGTTCAGCCACCCCAGCACGTGCCCGGCGATCCGGTCCGACTCGTCCCGCGCCGTGGCGATCTCCGGGAAGAGTTCCTCGCCGGCCAGCAGGTTCACCAGCGTGAACGACGGCAGCCGCACCAGCCGGCGGGCCAGCCACAGCGACGCCGCCCCCATCCGGTACACCACCACCGTCGGCTTCGCCCGGTACATCAGCTCCAGGCTCACCGACCCGGACACCGCCACGCACGCGTCCGCCGCCTCGACCACCTCCGGCGTCCGCCCTACGAAAACCCGCACCGGCAGCCCGCCGGCCGACACCATCGCCCGGCACGCCGCCGCCTGCCGGTCGTTGAACGCCGCCACCAGGAACCGGGCGTCCGGCCGCACGGCCCGCACCTTCGCCGCCGCCGCCAGCATCATCCCGAAGTTCCGCGCCACCTCCTGGTTCCGCGACCCCGGCAACAGCGCGACGACCGGCCGGCCCTTCGCCCGCTCCTCCGCCACGAACTCCGGGTCCGGCCGCTGGGCGGCCAGCGCGTCGAAGTACGGGTGCCCGACGTAGTGCGTCCGCACCCCGCGCGCCCGGTACCAGGCGTCCTCGAACGGCAGCGCCGACAGCACCCCGCTGCACCACTTCCGTACCTCCCGGACGCGGCCGCGCCGCCACGCCCAGAGTTGCGGCGGGACGAAGTAGTAGACCGGGACGCCGGCGGCGTACGCCCGGCCGGCGAGGGCGAAGTTGAATCCGGGGTAGTCGATCAGGACGACGGCGTCGGGGCGGGCAGCGCGGAAGTGCCGCTGGGCCAGGTCGCCGAGGCGGAAAAAGGTCGGCAGGTGGCGGACGACGTTCCGTACTCCCATGACCGCGAGGTCGGTCAGCGGGTACAGGAGGTCGGCCCCGGCGGCGGCCATCTTCGGGCCGCCGAACCCGGTGACGCGGGTGTGCGGGTCGCGGGCCGAGAGCGCCCGGACGAGGTTGGACCCGTGCAGGTCGCCGCTCGGCTCCCCGGCGCTGAGGAACAGGTTCATGCGGGCGTCCTTGCCGCGGGGTGGGTTGTCTCCCATTTAGCCCCCGGCAGGCCGGGGGCTAAATGGGGGCGTCGGTCAGGTCGGGGCGGTCTCCGGACGGCCGGCCGGCGGCGGGGTGACCCCCGAGGTCCGCTTCCCGCCGGGCAGGTCGGTCGGCTCCGCCACCCGCCGGTACCCGAGCGAGTGGAGCACCTCCAGCACCTCGCTCCAGGTCGGAAACGGCCGGCGGTTCTCCCGCTTGTACCGGTCCATCGCCTTCATGAACTCGGTCTCGGTGTCGTTGTAGTCGCGCTCGCAGGTCGTCGGGTCGATGAGCCGGCGGCGCTCGCTCGTCTTCCGCTTGGCGGCCGCGTTCTCGGCGCGCCGGCGGTCGGTCACGACCGGGATGTTCCGCTTCCGCCGGTCGAGCCCGGCCGGGCCGGGCCCGGCGGCCGGGGTGGAGGTCGGAGAACCCGCCGGCGGCGGGGTCGGGTCGGTATTCGTCATCTGGCGATGCCTCGCAGCCGGTGGGGGTGGCTGGAGCCAGAACGCGCGACCAACCGTGGCCGCGCGTCGCGACGGACCGACGGGATGGACAGGTAGGAATTAACGTACCCGACGAATCGGTGGTGTCAACCGGATTCCCGACCCCGCATTCCCGACCGGGAAGTCTCCCGACCCGCCCGACCCGGGCCGGAACCGATACGATGCCTCCACCCCGTGGGACCCCGACCGATGCCGCCCGACCCGCCGCCGGCGAACCTGATCCGCGTGTTCGACTTCTACGTCACCGTCATGTTCCTGATCAGCTTCCTCCGACGGTACGACGTGTACTGGAACGCGATCCGGCTGCTGGTCGCGGTCCGCGGGCGGTGGCCGAAGCTGATCGGCCGGCTGGCGGAGCACAAGAGCCTGCTGCTGAACTGGTCGTTCTTCCGCCCGGCGATCCTCGCCCTGTTCGTGACCGTCCTCCAACTGGTCGCGTCCCGGGCGGTGTTCCCCGAGGCGGTCCTCACCGGCACCCAGCTCCAGCAGGAGTGGTGGCTGGTCCCGATCATCCTCCTGCCGCTCGTCCCGATGCTGTCGGTCGACATCTACTTCGTTGTCCGGGTCGGTCGGTTCGACCACGGGGAGACGGTGAAGTACCTTGACCAGGCCGAGACCTGGCTCGGGTGGAAGGGGCCGCTCGTCCGGGTGCTGACGCTCGGGGTGGTGAACCCGAAGCGGATGGTGGACGACGAGGTGCGGAAGAGCCTGGCCGAGATGCACACCACCCTGTCGTCGTCGCTGTGGTGGGTGATCGCCCAGACCGGGCTGCGGCTCGCGTTCGGCCTCACCCTCTGGACGATCTGGGCGGTCCACGGATGATGACCGGCAGCCCGCGGAGGCCCGCCATGTCCCACGACCGCCGCCAGTTCCTCGCCGCCGGCGCCGCCCTCGCCGCCGCGGGCGCCGCTCCCGCCGCCGACGACCCGAAGCCGGACCGTCCGACCCGCATCGGCGTCTCGACGTACTCGTTCTGGCAGTTTAAAAACGAGGACCTGCGCGACCTGGAGGCGTGCATCGACTTCGCCGGCGAGATGGGGTTCGACGCGGTCGAAATCCTGCACCGGCAGATGAAAGACGAGTCGCCGGGGTACCTCCAGCGGCTGAAGCGGCGGGCGTTCGTGAACGGGATGAGCCTGAACGGGTTCAGCACCCACCAGGGGTTCCTGTTCCCCGCGAAGGAGGAGCGGCAGAAGAACGTCGACCACACGGTCAAGTGCATCGAGCTGGCCTACGCGCTGGGCGTCCCGACGATGCGGGTGAACACCGGGACGTGGCGGACGAGCAAGAGCTTCGACGAGCTGATGAAGAACCGCGGGGTCGAGCCGGTCCTCCCGGGGCACACCGAGGAGGAAGGGTACAAGTGGGTCATCGACGGGCTGACGGCGTGCCTGAAGGCGGCCGAGAAGTGCGGGGTGACGTTGGCGCTGGAGAACCACTGGGGCCTCGGCCGCACCCCGGAGGGGGTGCTGAAGGTGGTGGACGCGGTCGACTCGCCGTGGCTGCGGGTGACGATGGACACCGGGAACTTCCTGGAGGACCCGTACGACCGGCTGGAGAAGTTGGCCCCGAAGACGGTGCTGGTGCAGGCGAAGACGTACCACGGCGGCGGGCTGTGGTACACCCTCGACCTCGACTACGACCGCATCGCGAAGATGCTCCGCAAGCACCGGTTCACCGGGTTCGTGTCGCTCGAATTCGAGGGGAAGGAGAACCCGAAGACGGCCGTGCCGAAGAGCCTCGCCCTGCTCCGGAAGGCGTTCGCCGCGTGAGGAGGTGTCCGGTGCCCGACGTCCGAGCCGCCCTGACCCACGCCCTGCACGACGAACTCGACGCCGCCCTCGGCCGGGTCGGCCACTGCCTCGCGCAGCTCACCGACGAGCAGGTGTGGTGGCGGCCGTCGGCGGACATGAACGCGATCGGGAACCTGGTGCTGCACCTCGTGGGCAACCTGGGCCAGTTGATCGGCAGCGGGGTCGGCGGCCGGCCGGACGACCGCGACCGGCCGGCCGAGTTCGCGGCCCGCGGGTCGGTGTCGGGCGACGAACTACTCGGGAAGTTGGTGCTTGCGGTGCAGCGGGCGAAGGAGGCGGTGGAGGCCGCGACGCCGGAGATCCTGTGCGGCCCGATCCCGGTGGCGAACTACCCGTTCACCGGACTGCAGGCGGTGGTGCGGAGCGTCGCCCACTTCCGCGGCCACACGCAGGAGATCATCCACCTGACGCGGACGATCCTGGGCGAAGGGTACCGGTTCGCCGGCCCGCGGTGACCCGCCGCCCAAGCAAAGGGTGTTCGGTCTACGCCGCCCGGGGTGGAGCGCAGCGCAACCCCGGGCGGCGCACCCGGACCATCGCCGACGGTCCGGCGGCGCGCTGCGCTCGGTCACCCCGGCCGCTCCTCGAACCGCAGGTGCCGCACCGCCTCGCCCTTGTCCCGCAGCTCCACCAGCGCGTCGATCCCCACCTCCAGGTGCGCCCGCACGAACCGCTCGGTCACGGTCGCGTCGGAGCGCGACGTCTTCACCCCCTCCGGGGTCATCGGGTTGTCGGACACCAGCAGGAGCGCCCCCTTCGGGATGTGGTTCACGAACCCGACCACGAACACCGTCGCCGTCTCCATGTCGATCGCGCTGGCCCGGACCGTCCGCAGGTAGTCCTTGAACGTCTCGTCGTGCTCCCACACCCGCCGGTTCGTCGTGTACACCGTCCCGGTCCAGTAGTCCAGGTTGTGCCGGGCGATCGCCGCCGACAGCGCCGCCTGCAGCCGGAACGACGGCAGGGCCGGGATCTCCGGCGGCAGGTAGTCGTTGCTCGTCCCCTCCCCGCGGATCGCCGCGATCGGCAGGATGAAGTCCCCGACCGTCGTCTTCTTCAGCCCCCCGCACTTGCCCAGGAACAGCACCGCCTTCGGCCCGACCGCCGCCAGCAGGTCCATGACCGTCGCGGCCATCGCGCTGCCCATCCCGAAGTTCAGGACGGTGATGTCCTCGGCGGTCGCCGACTGCATCGGCCGGTCCCGGCCGAGGATCTCGACCCCGAACCGGTCGGCGAACAGCTCGACGTAGTGGGTGAAGTTGGTGAGCAGGACGTACCGGCCGAACCCGTCGAGCGGGCGGCCGGTGTACCGCGGGAGCCAGTCCCGCACGATCTCCGCCTTCGTCTTCATGACGCACCTCGCCGGGTGGTCGGATTGTGCCGGCCGGGGCGGCGGTTGGCAAGCCACACTCACCCCGGCCACCGCCCCGGGTCGTCCAGCCACGCGGCCACGTCCACCCGCGGGTCGATCATCGCCGCGTGCCCGGCCGGCAGCTCGACCAGCCGCGCCCACGGCAGCCGCCGGGCCAGCACCCGCCCGGCGGCGACCGGCACCGTCCAGTCGTTCGGGGACGCGAACACCAGCGCCGGGGCGTCGATCCCGCCGAGCCGCGGGCGGAGGTCGAGGTCGCGGAGCAGCCGGAGGCGGTGCCCGTAGACGCGCATCGGCACGTCCTTGGTCAGCTCCCACCACGCGTCCTGGTCCGCCCGCGGCGTGGCCCGCGGGAAGAAGAACAGGCTCCGGACCGGCCGCGTCGCCGGGTGGCTCGGCCGGTCCGGGAGCCACGGCCCGACCAGGGCGAGCAGGTCGATGGACAGCCGCCGCGGGTAGTGGGCGAAGGTGTTCACGAGCACCAGCCGGCGGACCAGGTCGGGCCGGGCGAGGGCCGTCATCAGCGCGACCCCGCCGCCGAACGACTCGGCCAGCACGACCCCCGGGCCGGTCTCTTCGAGGTGGCGGACGGCGAGGGCGACGAGGTCGGCGTAGGTGTGGCGGTCGTCCTGCGGGTAGGTCGCGCAGCGGAGGGCGAACCGGTCGCGCAGCCCGGGCTGGCGGTGCAGCAGCCGGCCGGTCCCGTCGATCCCGGGGAGGTACAGGACCGGGCACCGCGGCGGCAACGCGGTCGTCATGGGGTCACCGCCCGCACTCGGCCGTCGTCGGCCACCTGAAGTTTCCCGTTGGCCGCCAGCGCGTTCATCGCCTCGGCGACACGCTCGCGGATGCGCGGCCCGGCCCGCTTGAACCCGAGCCGCCGCGATACGGCCGCGATCAGCTCCTCCGCCGGCATCGACCCGAACTCGACCAGCGCCGCGGTCACCGCCTCGCCGACGGCGGCCGCCGGGACGTCGTCGATCGCGGCGTACTCCGGCGGCGAGGCAGCCGGCTTGCGGCCCGCGCGCACCTCCTCCAACACCGGGTCCGGTGCGGCAGGAATCGCCGGCCGCTTCGCCGCCTCCAGCGCCGCGAGCACCCGGCCGACCTGCTTCTCACGGTCCCGCGCCCAGTCGGCCGACCACACCCGCACGAGCCGCCAGCCCAACCCCTCCAGCACCGCCCGCCGCAGCCGGTCGCGGTCCCGGGCGGTCGCCGCGGCCCGGTACGTCTCCCCGTCGCACTCGACCCCGAGCAGGTACCGACCCCCCTGCCCCGGGTCGCTCACCGCGAGGTCGAGGCGGTACCCGCCGCACCCGACCCGCCGGTGAACGGTCAGCCCGCGCCGCGCCAGCTCGTCGCCGACCGCGTCCTCGAACGGCGACCCGCCGCGGTCCGGTTCGGCTGCCGACTCGGCCAGCGCGACCGGCCCACGCTCGGCGTAGTCGAGGAACGCCTTCAGCAGCTTCGCCCCCTCCGAAGCGGTCCGCGACAGGTCGACGTCGGCCGCGGTCATGGAGCTGACGACGGTCATGGCCCACCGGGCGCGGGTGACGGCGACGTTCAGCCGCCGCTCCCCGCCGGCCCGGTTCAGCGGCCCGAACCGCATCGCCACCTTGCCGCCCTCGTCCGGGCCGTACCCGACGCTCAACAGGATCTCGTCGCGCTCGTCGCCCTGCACGTTCTCCAGGTTCTTCACGAAGAACGGGTCGGCCCGGCCGTCGTCGAAGAACGCTTCGGTGTCGGGCGACTCGCGGCGCCGCACCTCCACATCGGCGAGGATGCGGTCCTGCTGCCGCTGGCTGAACGCGATCACCCCGAGGCTGCGGTCCGGCCGCGACCGGGCGTGCTCCATCACCAACTCGGCGACCCGCTTCGCCTCGACCGCGTTCACCCCGTCCACGAACCGCCCGTCGGCGACCCGCACGAAGGTGACGGCGCGGGCGGTCGCCTCGTCGGCGCTCGGGAAGGTGACCAGCCGGCCGTCGTAGAAGTGGCGGTTCGAGAACGCGATCAGCCCCTCGCGGCGGCTGCGGTAGTGCCACCGCAACCGCGCCCGCGGCAGGCCGAGCGACAGGCACACGTCGAGCAGGCTCTCGAACCCGCCGGTGCCGGCCGGTTCCTCCTCGTCGTCGCCGGCGGCGCGGGCGAAGAAGTCGGTCGGCGGGAGCTGCTTCGGGTCGCCGCCGACGACCAGTTGCCGGCCGCGGTAGATTGCGCAGACCGCGTCGTGCGGGCGGACCTGCGACGCCTCGTCGAAGATGACGAGGTCGAAGGCGAGGTCCGGGGAGTCGAGGTAGGTGCTGGCCGCGAGCGGGCTCATCATCAGGCACGGCTTCAGCCGCGGGAGGACGGTCGGGAGCTGCCGGAACAGGTCGCGGACCGGCAGGTGCCGCCGCTTCTTGTTCACCTCGCGGAGCAGGACGCCGAGTTCGGACCCGTCGGGCAACCAATCGCGGGCGCGCGGGCGGCTCGGGTCGGCGAGCAACTGCCCGGCCACGCGCTTCGGAGTCGCCTTGATGCTGAGCCGGTCGAGTTGGCCGAACCGGGCGATGAGCCGCTCGTGGGTCTCGGTGGTGAACCCGGCGAGGACGGGCGACTCGCGATGGACGGCGTCGAGCCACAGCCGGAGGAAGCGGGCGCGGAAGGCGTCGGCGGCCGCGGCCGGCGGGAACTCCCCGGCCGACACCTCGTCGAGGATCGGGCCGAGGCCGAAGGCGGTGGCGTCGGCCTTGACCCGGACGAATCGCGCCCACTCGGCGAGGCGGTCGGCGTCGGCGGCGCGGGCGGTCGCCCACGCCCCGAGGTCGGACAGCGGGGTGTCGCGGAGGACGAGGGTCGTCGAGCACGGCGCGTCGGGGGCGAACAGGTCGGCGGTGACGCGGTCCCACGCTTTGTCGAAGTCCGGGCGGGCGGTCGCGCTCGCCGCGACGGCCGTTCGCAACCGGTCGCGGGCGGCGGCTTCGCTGAGCGTCACGGCGAGTGCCGGCGACAGCGGCATGCGGTCGAGCAGCGGGAGGAGTTTGGCGGCGAGGTCGGCGTGTGCCCGGGCGGTCGGCTCGTCCGGCGGGCCGGCGGCGAGTTGCTTCAACCGGTCGCGTGCGGTGGCGAGCTTCGCCAGCGTCTCGTCGCGCTCGCGGATATCGGCGGCCGCCACGTCCCGGCCGGGCTTCAACAGCGACACCAGCGCCCCGAGCGCGGCCGACTCACGCCCGACCGCCGCGCGTTCCACCTCCAGTTGCGCCGCGAGTTCCGCCGGTCGCACGCCCGCGTCCGTCGGCAACACCACCTCGCGCGCGGCCGCCGTCCGGCGGTCGCGGAACGCGGCGTCGGCGCGGGCCAACTCCGCGGCGGCGGCCGCCACCGCCGTGCGGTCGAACGACCCGTCCCGCACCCCCGCACCGGCCAAGGCGCCGGCGGCGTTCAACCCCTCGGCGGTCGCGGCCCAGTCCACCGCCCCGCCGACGTCGAACCACTCGCCGGGGTACGCGGCGGCCAACTGCCGGACCGCGTCCGCCTTGCGGTGGTAGTCGGCGAGCGCCGCGAGTTCGGTGCGGAACGCCGCGACATCCGGCGCCGGGCCGACGTACCACGCCGCGACCTGCCGCCGGAGCGACCGCCACCGCGGGAGCAGCCGCGACAGGAGCGACCGCCCGGCGTGGGCCGCGTCCCGCACCACCGGCGTGGCCTCCGGCGCCAGCGCGGCCGGCGACCACTTCTTCACCAACTCGGCCCGCGCCGCTCGGGCCGCCGTCTCGTCGTCATGCGCACGGGTCGCGGCGGCCAGCAGTTCCGCACGCCGACTCGGGTTCCACCACGACCCGGGGATCGGACCCGGCCGACCGAACCACCCGGCCGCGGCCGCCACCTTCGGACACTGATCGGTCGCGCACACACCGACGCCGAGCGACCGGGCGAACCCGGCCGCGGCCGTCGCCAGGCTTCCGGTCGCGGCGACGAGTTCGCGGACGGCGTCGTCAACGCGGCCGAGCGCGGCGAGCCGGTCCCGGGCCGTCGGCGGCGGGGTGCGGAGGCGTTCTCGATCCGGGGCGGACCCGTGGCACGGGTCTCCGACCTGTGCCGGTGACCACAGGTCGGAGACCCGTGCCACGGGGTTCAGAAACCACCCCCGAGTGGGGTCGAACTCGGGCAGCTTGGCGGTGAGGTCGGCGACCTCCACGAGGAGCCGGTGCCGCTCGATCGCGCCCGTCGCGGCCCGGCGCGGGTCGTCGGCGAACCACTCGCGCGGGAACATCGGCGCGCCGAGGATCGCGCGGGCGTTCGCCTCCGCCACGCCCCAGGCGCGGATGGTCAACGGGTTATCACCGACCCCGGTCGCCGCCAGCGCTCGCGCCGCCGCGTCGGCGGCCGGGACCGCGGCGGCGAGCCGGGTGAGGTGGAACCGGGCGTCGTCCGCCGCGGCGTGCGAGTACGCCGTCACCTTGCACCCGCGCCAGGGGTGGCCGCCGGGTTCCTCGACCACCGCCCGGCAGTCCGTCAGGCCGGCAAGGATCTCCGTCCCGCGGCGCAGGTACTCGTCGTCTTTCCCGCGCACGTCCGGGATGTCGAGCCGCGACCGGCCCGGCACCCCGGCGAGGCGAGCCAGTTCGCCGTGCACCCGGAACGCGCTCCACCCGAGCGGCGATCGGGCGGCGTGGAGTTCGGCGACGTAGGCGTTCAGCGCCGCCCGCACCTCGGCGAGTTCGGCCAACGCCGCGGCGGCGTCCGGCACCCCGACCGGCTTCAGTTCCAGGCACCGCCCGAGTTCCGCGACCACCTCCTTCTTCCGGGCCTTGTGGCTGTGCAGCTCCAGGCAGAAGTCGCCGACCCCGCAGGCGTCGAGCCGCCGCTTCACCACCTCCAAGGCCGCCGTCTTCTCGCTCACGAACAGCACCGTCTTCCCGTCCGCCAGCGCCCCGGCGATCATGTTCGCGATCGTCTGGCTCTTGCCCGTCCCGGGCGGGCCGTCCATCACCAGGTGCGCCCCCCGCGCCACCGCCTCGACCGCCTCGTGCTGGCTGCTGTCGGCGTCGAGGATGTGGACGGCCGCCGCCGGCGGCACCGCGCGGTCCAGGTCGGCGGCCGCCGGCAGCCCGGCCGGGGCGACGAGTGACACCGCGGTGTCACCGGCGACCGCCCGGCAGAGCGGGTGGGCCGTCACCCGGGCGGCGTTCCTCCCGAGGTCCTCCCACATCGCCAGCTTCTGGAAGTGGAACACCCCGACCGCCGCCGCGTCCGTCACCGCCCACCGCGGCACGTGCGCCACCCGCTCCCCGACCGCCTTCAGGTAGCGAGTGAGGCACTCGGGGTCGTCGGGGTCGAGCGGGCACTCGGCCGGGGTCGGCAGCCTCACCCGGAACTGCGCCGCCAGCAACTCCGCTAGCGAGTGGTTCGGCAGGACGTCGTCGTCCTCGACGCGCACCGCGAACGGCGACTCGACCGTCTCCCGCCCCAGCCGCACCGGCACGAGCAGCAGCGGCGACAGCGACTCCTCGCCGCCTGCCGACTCCGACCAGCGGAGGAAGCCGAACGCCGCGAACAGCGTCGTAACGCCGTGGTCGGTCTCGGCCTCGCGGGCGGTCAGGAACAGCCGGGCCAGGCGGGCGGCGAGCGGGCGGTCGGCGAGGTCGGTGAGGAGGTGGTCGGGGCGGAGGTGCGGGGACCGGCGGCAGAGGTCGGTCAGCTCGCGGTCGAGGTCGGCGGGCGGGTCGGCGTCGGACGCCAGGGTGTCCGGGTCGGGCACCTCCGGGGGCAGCCCAAGGAGGTCGCGCTTGCGCGGGAAGGTCAGCGTCGCGCCGTCACGGACGAGCCGCGCCCACAGGTCGCCGGCGGTCGGGTGGAGCAGGTGCAGCCCGCCGCCGCGGCCGGCCGCGAACCGGATCAGCCGGTTCCGCTTGGTGGTGTCGAGCAGGCTCTTGCGCCACTCGGCCAGTCTGGCGTCCGGGTCGAACGGCATCGGTCGGCCTCCCACGCGGGACGCGGTCAGGATAACGATTTGCCGGGCCGGTCGTGGGCGACTAGGAATAGCCGTGTGCGACCTACACGGGTGTTCATCGAGACGCAAGAAAGTCCCGAGCCGTTGATGTCTTCGGGTTCGGGTTTTTTTTCTTCTTGCCGCCGCCGCGGCGGTGGGTACATTTCGACTTTGTGAAGTGAGCGGCAAAGTCGCCGGGCGGCCGTTATCGCAGTCGGAAGTCGGCGGTTACTGTCCCGGACGAAACCTGTCTCTGCTCCTGTCGGACGGGTTCCCGCCACTCGCAGGCACGACCGAAAGCACCGGAGTCCGAGGCGACCCGTGGCGCTGCCGCGGCGCGTCCCTCACTCACCCGCCGGAGGGGCCGGTATGGAACACGCGAGCCACGCCACGCCGGCCACGCACGCCCCCGCCGGCCGGTCGATCATCTCCCCGGTCCTCGGGGGGATGGCCGCCGCGTCGATCGGGCTGGGCTTCTTCAGCATGGTCGTGTTCTGGTGGAACCCGTTCACTACAATTCTCGCCACCGTCGGCCTGGGCCTGGCGTCGTTCACCCTGGCCCGGGGGGTGCGCGGGCCGCGGGGCGAGAACGTCCCCCTGACCGGGCTGCTGCTGTGCGGGACGAGCATCGGGATCTCGGTCACGCTCAACCACGTGCTCCGCTACATCCAGTGGGACACGCTCACCTGGTTCTGACCGCGCCGGGTCGAGGGGAACGAGGGTCGGTGGTCCGTCTGCCCGAGCCGAGGTGGCCGCCATGCCGCAGATCTTCCCGAAGGCCATGAACCCGATCGCCCGGGCCGTGATCCTCGGCCTGCCGGTGATCGCCGGGGGCACCGGGGTGAGCCTGGCCGCGTTCTACCGGTCGCAGTACGCGACCGGGGCCGGGGAGACTCGCCCGCAGCCGGTCGCGTTCAGCCACGCCCACCACAGCGGCCAACTCGGGATCGACTGCCGGTACTGCCACACCTCGGTCGAGTTCTCGGCGAACGCGAACGTCCCGCCGACCAAGACGTGCATGAACTGCCACCAGCAGATCTGGCAGGGGGCGGACCTGCTCGAGCCGGTCCGGTCGAGCTACAAGGCCGACGCCCCGATCGTGTGGGAGCGGGTCCACAACGTCCCGCACTACGCCTACTTCAACCACTCGATCCACGTGAGCAAGGGCGTCGGGTGCGTGTCCTGCCACGGCCGGATGGACCAGATGAACCTGACGGTCCAGACCCAGACGCTCCTGATGGAGTGGTGCCTGGCCTGCCACCGGGCGCCGGAGAACCACCTCCGCCCGCGGAGCGAGGTCACCAGCATGACCTGGACCCCGGACCAGCCCGGGCCGGACGGGAAGAAGCGGGTGTTCACCCGGGACGACCTGCCGAACCGCGGCCGGCTCGACGGCGGCCGCGACAACCCGCTCCTCGGGACCGAGCGGCCGACCAACCAGGCCGACCTCGGGGCGCTCTTGAAAGAGGAGTACCGGGTCCGCCAGCAGGAAGTCATCACCAACTGCTCGATGTGCCACCGGTAGGGGTGGGGTCGTCCGTCCCGCGCGCGCCGCGTGCGGGGGGTTTGGCGGCACGCGGTGCGTGCCCCCCGACCCGGCACCCGCGACCTGGGGGAGCGATGAAGCCGGACACCGCGAACGCGCCGACCGCAGCCCCGCCCGCCCAGTGGCAGGGGATGGACGACTACCTCGGCAGCCCCGAGTTCCTGGCCGCCGTCCGGGACGAGTTCCCGGAGGACGCGGCGGAATTCGCCGACCCGGTCAGCCGCCGCCGGTTCCTCGGGCTGATGGGGGCGTCGATCGCCCTGTCCACCGGGGCCGGGTGCAACCTCCGCCCCGCCCCGCAGCGGCAGATCCTCCCGTACACCGTCCAGCCGGACCAGGTCCAGCCCGGGATCCCGCTGTTCTTCGCCTCCGCCGCCCCGCACGGCGGGTACGGGCACGGGGTCCTGGTCCGCAGCCACGAGGGCCGGCCGGTCAAGGTCGAGGGCAACCCGGCCCAGCCGTCCAGCCTCGGCGGGGCCGACCTGTACGCCCTCGCGTCCGTCCTCGACCTGTACGACCAGGACCGGTCCCGGACCGTCACCAACCGCGGCCTCCCGGCCCCGTACGACGAGGCCGTCGTCGCCGTCCGCCGCCAGCTGTACGACGCCCAGGGCCAGCCGCGGCCGGGCGTCCGCCTCCGGCTCCTGACCGGGGCGGTCACCTCCCCGACCCTGGCCGCCCAGATCGGCGGGTTCCTCGCCGCCTTCCCCGAGGCCCGGTGGGCGCAGCACGAGCCGGCCGCCGGCGACGGGGTCCGGGAGGGCACCCGCAAGGCGTTCGGCTCCCCGCGGAACGTCACCTACGCCTTCGGCAAGGCGGACGTCGTCCTGTCCCTCGACGCCGACTTCCTCGGCTGCGGGGCCGACCCGGGGGGCAGCCGGTACAACCGGGACTTCGCCGACCGCCGCAAGATCCGCCACCACGGCAAGACCCTCGCCGCCATCCACGGCAAGAAGGACGAGAAGAAGGGCGCGAAGAAGGACAACGGCCACGAGCACGACGAGGGCGTCCGGCCGGAGGCGCTGAACCGGCTGTACGTCGTCGAGGCGATGCCGACCACGACCGGGTCGGTCGCCGACCACCGGCTCGCCCTGCCGAGCAGCCAGGTCGAGGCGTTCGCCCGGGCGCTGGCCCGGCGGCTCGGGGTCGCCGGCGCCCCGGCCGGCGGCGAGTCGTTCGACGCCCACCCGTGGGTCGCCCCGCTGGCCGCCGACCTCCAGGCGAAGCGGGAGAAGTCGGTCGTCGTCGCCGGGGACCGCCAGCCGGCCGCCGTCCACGCCCTCGTCGCGGCGATCAACGCCGCCCTCGGGAACGTCGGCAAGACGGTCTTCTATTCGGCCCCGGTGGAGTCCCGCCCCGACGGCAAGGTCATCGACCTGAAGACCCTTGTCGGGGAGATGGCCGGGCTGGCCAAGGAGACCGAGCAGCAGAAGCGGGGGTCCCCGTACCTGCTGCTGGTGCTCGGGTCGAACCCGGCGTACACCGCCCCGGCCGACGTCCCGTTCGCCGACACCCTCCGGAACGTCCCGTTCACGCTCCACCTCGGCACCCACGTGGACGAGACCGGGGTGCTGTGCCACTGGCACGTGAACGAGGCCCACTACCTCGAGGCCTGGGGCGACGTCCGCGGGCACGACGGGACCGCCACCGTCCAGCAGCCGCTCATCGCCCCGCTGTTCCAGGGCAAGTCGGCGATCGAGCTGCTGGCCGCCGTCGCCGACGTCACCCCGACCCAGCCCGGCGCCCCGACCCCCCCCCGCCCCCGCGACGGGCTCGACGTCGTCCGGGCGTACTGGTCGAAGACCGACGAGGTGAAGAAGGCGTTCCCCGGGTTCACCGCCCCGGAGACGTTCGAGGTGTTCTGGCAGGAGGCGGTGCGGTCCGGGGTGGTCGCCGGCACCGGCCCGGTCTTCGACGCCCCCGGCCTGGCCGGGAACTGGGCGGCCGACGCCCCGGCCCCGGCGGCCGCCCCGTCCGGCGACGCCTACGAGATCGACTTCCGCCCCGACCCGACCGTGTACGACGGGCGGTACGCGAACAACGGCTGGCTCCAGGAGCTGCCCAAGCCGGTCACCAAACTGACCTGGGACAACGCCGCGTTCGTCAGCCCGAAGACGGCCGAGAAACTGTCAGTCGACAAGACGTTCCGGTGGACCGGCGGGGAGCACGGCCGGGCCGAGGTGACGGTCCTGGAGCTGAAGCACCGCGGCCGGACGGTCAAGGCCCCGGCGTGGGTGCTGCCGAACCACCCGGACGGCGTCGTCACCGTCCACCTCGGGTACGGCCGGGGCCGGGCCGGGAGCGTGGCCTCCACCCCGGCCGAGCCGAACGCCGCCGGCGAGCCGGTCCGCGGGTTCAACGCCTACGCCCTCCGGACCGCCGACGCCCCGTGGTTCGCCCCCGGCCTCGCCGTCTCCGGCACCAAGGACACGTACTTCCTGGCCTGCACCCAGGGCCAGACCTCGATGCAGCAGACGGACCCCATCAACGGGCACGTCTGGGACCGGAAGCCGGTCCGCCACGGCGACCTGGCGCTGTACAAGCAGAACCCGGCGTTCGCCAAGATCCCGCCGATGGCGGCCGGCGAGACCGACCCGATCAACCGGAACGTCCCCGGCCCGCAGCGCCCCAAGCCCGACCCGGACTCCGGCGCGCAGGACCGGCGCGGGTCGGAGGAGCGGCCCCACGACCACAGCCACGGGAAGGACGGGAAGGACGCCGGGCACGGCGACCACGCGGGACACGACCACCGGCTCGTCCCGCTGACCATGTACCACCCGAACGACGCCCTGATCCCCGGGTGGGACAAGCTGGTCGAGCGGGGCCAGGCCCGCCGCTGGGGCATGGCGATCGACCTGAGCGCCTGCACCGGGTGCTCGGCCTGCGTGGTCGCCTGCCAGGGGGAGAACAACAGCCCGGTGGTCGGCAAGGAGCAGGTGACCAAGGGCCGGGCGATGCACTGGATCCGGATCGACCGGTACTACGAGGGGGCGCCGGGCGACCCGGGCCTCAAGACGCTGTTCCAGCCGCTGATGTGCGTCCACTGCGAGAAGGCGCCGTGCGAGATCGTCTGCCCGGTCGGGGCCACGGTCCACTCCTACGACGGCATGAACGACATGGTTTACAACCGGTGCGTCGGCACCCGGTACTGCTCGAACAACTGCCCGTACAAGGTCCGCCGGTTCAACTTCCTCCAGTACCAGGACTTCTCGTTCAACGTGCTGAACCTCGGGCGGAACCCGGACGTGACGGTCCGCAGCCGCGGGGTGATGGAGAAGTGCACGTTCTGCAACCAGCGGGTCCGCGGGGCCGAGATCGTCGCCGAGCGGGAGTTCCGCCGGGTCCGGGACGGGGAGGTACTGACCGCCTGCCAGTCCGCCTGCCCGGCCGGGGCGATCGTGTTCGGGGACCTGGCCGACCCGGAGAGCACGGTCTCGGAGTGGAAGGCCGAGCCGCACAACTACGGCCTGCTGGCCGAGCTGAACACGATGCCCCGGCTGACCCACCTGGCGGTCGTCCGGAACCCGAACCCCGCCATGCCGAAGGGGGCCTGACGTGGCGACCGCGGACCTCCCGACGACCCACGCGGACGACCGGCCGCTCGAGCCGGAGATGTTCCCGCTGGTCGACAACAAGCACACCCTCGTGTCGATCGGGGACGCGATCGGCGGGGTGGTGCTCGCCGGGAAGCACCCGCGCGGGTGGTGGATCGGGTTCCTGGCCGGGTTCGCCATGCTCCAGGTCCTGGGGGTGGCGTTCGTCTGGCTGATGTACATGGGCGTCGGGATCTGGGGCATCGACATGCCCGTCGCCTGGGGCTTCGCGATCGTGAACTTCGTGTGGTGGATCGGGATCGGCCACGCCGGCACCCTGATCTCCGCCATCCTGCTCCTGATGCACCAGAAGTGGCGGACCAGCATCAACCGGTTCAGCGAGGCGATGACCATCTTCGCGGTCATGTGCGCCGGGCTGTTCCCGATCCTGCACATGGGCCGGCCGTACCTCGCCTACTGGCTGTACCCGTTCCCGAACATCTCCGGGATGTGGCCGCAGTTCCGCAGCCCGCTCACCTGGGACGTGTTCGCGGTCACCACGTACTTCACCGTGTCCCTGGTGTTCTGGTACCTCGGGCTGGTGCCGGACCTGGCCTCGCTCCGCGACTCCGCCCAGAAGCGGTGGCAGCGGATCCTCTACGGCGTCCTGGCCCTCGGCTGGCGCGGGTCGGCGATCCACTGGCGGCGGTACGAGAAGGTGTACCTGATCCTCGGCGGCATCAGCACGCCGCTGGTGCTGTCGGTGCACACGGTCGTGTCGTTCGACTTCGCGGTGTCGATCGTGCCGCTGTGGCACGCGACGATCTTCCCGCCGTTCTTCGTGGCCGGGGCGATCTACTCCGGGTTCGCGATGGTGGTGGCGCTGGCGATCCCGATCCGCAAGTGGTACAAGCTCGAGGACATCTTCACCGACCACCACCTGGACGTGTGCGCGAAGGTGATGCTGGCGACCGGGTTCCTGGTCACCTACGGGTACGTGAGCGAGGTGTGGATGGCCTGGTACGGCCACTCCCTGTACGAGTGGGGCACCACCCTCCAGCGGATGTTCGGCCCATACGGGTGGTCGTACTGGGTGCTGATCTTCACGAACTGCGTGTTCCCGCTCACCTTCCTGTGGTCGAAGCGGGTCCGCCGGAGCGCCTTCTGGCTGGAGCTGATCTGCATCTCGGTCCTGATCGGGATGTGGTTCGAGCGGTACGTGATCGTGATCACCCTGAGCCGCGACTACGTCCCGAGCAGCTGGGGCCGGTACGCCCCGACGGTGTGGGACTACGCGACCATGATCGGGTCGCTCGGGCTGTTCCTCACCCTGTTCTTCCTGTTCATCCGCTACCTGCCGATGATCTCGATCACCGAGATGCGCGAACTCCTGCCGAGGAAGCAGGGCGGCGGCGGCGGGCACTCGATCATGGAGAACGCCCCATGACACCGGACCAGGGCCACGACCCGGTCGCCGCCGCCGCCGGCCCGGCGGACGTCCACGCCGCCCACGGCGCCCCGCCCGCGCCGCAGGCGTACGGCCTGCTGGCCGAGTTCGAGACGGCCGACCAGATGGTCGCCGCCACGTACAAGGCCCGGGAGGCCGGGTACACCCGGCTGGATGCGTACAGCCCGTACCCCGTCGGGGAGGCGGCCGACGCGCTGAACTTCCCGAAGTCGGAGATGGGGCCGGTGATGTTCCTGGGCGGGCTGACCGGGGCCTGCGCCGGGTTCTTCATGCAGTACTACCTGAACGCCTACGGGTACGCCCTGAACGTCGGCGGCCGGCCGTACCTGAGCTGGCCGTCGTTCGTCCCGATCACGTTCGAGATGATGGTGCTGACCACCGCGCTGACCGGGTTCTTCGCCCTGATCGCGATCTGCGGGCTGCCGCGGTACCACCACCCGCTGTTCAACTCGAAGGCGTTCGACCGGGCCACCCGGGACCGGTTCTTCCTGTGCGTCGAGGCCGCCGACCCGCGGTACGACCCGGCCGCCACCCGGGCCTTCCTGAACGGCCTCAGCCCGGCGTCGGTCGAGGAGGTGCTCGATGAGTGACCGACGCCGCGTCCTGGCCGCCCTCGCCCTCGCCGCCGCCACCGGCTGCCGCCAGCAGATGGCCGAGCAGCCGTACTACCGGCCGCAGGACCCGAGCTCGTTCTTCGCCGACGGGCGGTCGTCCCGGCCGCTGGAGCGCGGGGTGATCCACCGGGCCCAGCACCTGGAGTCCGACCCGCTCGCCACCGGGCTGACCCGGGAGGAGTGGGGCCGGATCTACGCCCGGAAGCCGGTGTCGGCCGGCCAACTGCCCGGGCGGACGCCGATCGAGGACCGCGAGGCCACGGAGGGCGTCCCGCGGTACGACCCGCGGGTCGCCGGCAACCCGAAGGTGTTCGCCGAGACGTACCCGTTCCCGGTCACGACCGACGACCTGGACCGCGGGCAGGAGCGGTACTCGATCTACTGCGCCGTCTGCCACGGCCCGCTCGGCAACGGGCACGGGAAGATCTGGGAGCGCGGGTACCTCCAGCCGACCTCGTTCCACACCGCCCCGGTCGCCGAGCCGGAGGCCCGGCTCCGCGACTTCCGGGACAACGAGTGGTACGACGAGCAGCCGTCGAAGAAGACCCCGGTCCGGCTCGGGTACTCCCGCGGGTACGCCCTGTGGGGCATCTCGATCCCGATGCGGGAGGTGCCGGTCGGGTACGTCTACGAGGTGATCGCCCGGGGGTACGGCGGGATGCCGAACTACTCCGCCCAGATCAGCCCGGCCGACCGGTGGCGGATCGTCGCCTACGTCCGGGCCCTCCAGTACAGCCAACACGCGCCCGCCGACGCGAACGGGGCGGGGGGGAAGAAGTGAGCACCGACCCGACCGCCCCGCCGGCCAACGGCCTGAACGGCCCGCCCCCGGACCCGAACCGGATCGAGTGGTCCGGGCTGACCCGGTTCGCCGGCCTCGCCGCCGTCGCCGGGGTCGTCTTGTACGCCGCCGTCGGGTTCGCGAACCTGTCGTCCGCGTCGGACGAGGTCACGAAGCACGCCGCCAAGCAGCGGTTCGCCTCGGCGTACCTGACCGGGTTCACCTACTGGCTCAGCCTGCCGATCGGGGCCATGGCCCTGCTCCTGATCGGGTACCTGGCGAAGACCTCGTGGGCCCGACTCCTGCGCCGGTTCTTGGAGGCCGCGAGCCGGACCTGGGTGCTGCTGTTCCTCCTGTTCGTCCCGCTGGCCGCCGCCAGCTTCAGCCACGACTTCTCGCCGTACTGGTGGACGGACCCCGAGGGCGCCCACGTCCCGCACACGGAGGCCAACCCGAACGCCCTGCTCGACGCGAACGACAAGCACGGGCAGGCGATGGCCGGCAGCGCGGTGATGGTCGCGAAGGCGGTCGAGCACGAGCGGGAGGCCCGCCAGAAGGGAACGTTCTCGTTCCTCTCGCCGAAGGCGTTCGTCGGCGTCGGCCTGGTCCTGTTCGCGATCTGGGGGACGATGATCGCCGTCCTGAACGGCTGGGGCCGGCAGGCCCAGGGCGACCGGGCGAGCGTCGACCGGGCGCTCGACAAGCTGAACAAGTTCGGCGGCCCCGGCCTGATCGTCTACGCCCTCACGATCACCGTCGCGTCGACCCAGTGGGTGATGTCGGTCGAGCCGGCGTGGTCCTCGACCATGTTCCCGGTGATCTTCGCGGTGAACCAGTTCCTCACCGCCTACGCCCTGTGCCTGTCGCTGTTCCTGCTGATCGCGTCGCGGCCGCCGGTCAGCACGGTGCTGCGGCCGAAGTTCCAGCTCGACATGGGGACGCTGCTCCTGGCGTTCACCATGTTCTGGTCGTACACCTCGTTCAGCCAGTTCATGCTGGTGTGGATCGGGAACCTCCCCGAGGAGATCCCGTTCTACCTGAAGCGGTCGGCCGGCGGGTGGTGGTACGTGTCGGCGGTGCTGTGCGTGTTCCACTTCGCCGTCCCGTTCCTGCTGCTGCTGTTCCGCGACATCAAGCTGAAGCCGAACCGGCTGCGGGGCGTGGCGACGTATTTGCTCGTGATCTGCGCGATCGACGTGGTGTGGTGGCTGGCCCCGTTCGCGCCGTTCACCGGGTCGGTCCCGTCCTGGCTGATGGACGTCGGGGCGGTCCTCGGCATCGGCGGCGTCTGGGGGCTGTTCTTCTTCTACCAGTTGCGGCAGCGGCCGATCCTGCCGACGGACGAGACGTACCTGCTGCCGGAGGGGCACGACCATGGCCACCACTGACCGCCGGGACGAGCCGCCGTACGCCCCCGGCCCGAGCCAGCCGCGGGAGATCCCGCACGTCGGCGGGACGGAGGGGGTGGCCGACGGGACGAAGCCGGACGACCACGACGGGATCGGCGGGCCGACCGCCGAGGCGCTGAGGGCCGGGTACGAGCCGGACGGGTACGACACCCGGAGCGTGGTCAGCGTCCCGGTGATCGTGGTGCTGGTGTTCGTGGTGGCGTTCGGGGCGACCACCGCCCTGTTCGCGTACTTCACCAGCGGGACCGTCGACCCGAAGGCCCACCCGCAGACGGTCGAGCTGAACCAGGCCCCGCTCGCCGAGCGGCTGGCGCGGATCAACCACGGGAACGAGGTGGACCAGCCGCGGCTCGACGGCCTCCGGGTCCGGACCGGCGACGACCGGGCGATCACCCGGCCGGAGAAGCCCGGGGCGAACTCGGTGTACCTCCACCCCCAAGACATCCTCGCCGACCCGACCCGCACCCCGCAGCTGTTCCGCACCGGGGACGGCCGGGTCCCGCTCGACCGGCTGATGGCGGCGGCCGACCCCAAGCTGTTCCCGGTCGCGGCGAAGGACGGGCAGTCGGACCCGCCGAGCTGGGCGACCACCCCGCTCGCCGCGAACGCCGGCCGCGGGGCGCACGACGCGGTCGTGGACGTGCCGGAGCTGCCGGCCGCGGCCGCGCCGGTCCCGCCGAAGAACGGGAACGGGAAGAAGGAAGGCGTGCCCCCGCCCCCGCCCGGCGACAAGAAGGAAGGCCCGCCCCCACCCGGCCCCGGGGAGGTGAAGAAGTGACGACCCGCTTGCCGGTTACGATCGCCGCCCTCGCCGCGGTTGCCGTACTGGCCGTCCCCGCCCCGGCCGGCGCGAACCCGACCGGGATGCCGGCCGTCGGCCAGCCCGCCGCCGACCAGCCGCTCGACCCGAACGTCGGGATCGAGCAGCGGCTCGGGGCACAGGTGAACCTCGGGCTCGAGTTCCGCGACGAGTCGGAGCGGCCGGTCACCCTGCGGGAGGCGATGAACGGGAAGGTGACGATCCTGGTCCCGGTCTACTTCCGCTGCCCGATGCTCTGCACCCGGGTGCTGAACGGGGTGCTGGACGGGGTCCGGTCGTTCCCGCAGGGGTTCGACGCCGGGAACCAGTTCACCGTCGTCGCCGTCAGCATGGACCCGAAGGAGCACGCCGACCTCGGGCACAAGAAGAAGGCCGCCTACGTCGGGGAGTACGGGCGGCCCGGGGCGGACGCCGGGTGGCGGTTCCTGACCGGCAAGGAGGAGTCGGTCAGGGGGCTGCTGACCGCGGTCGGGTACCGGTACGAGTACGATAAGGCGTTCAAGGAGTACAACCACCCGAGCGGGGTCGTGGTGCTGACCCCGGACGGGGTGGTGTCCAGGTACTTCCTCGGGATCGGGTACGACGACGGGTCGGTGCTGCCGTCCGGCGCCCCGGTCCCGCCGGCCCCGACCTGGCGGACGCTGGAGCTGTCCCTGGTCGAGGCGAGCGGCGGGAAGGTCGGGTCGCTCGCCGACCGGTTCCTGGTGATGGTCTGCTACCGGTTCAACGGCCAGGGGTACTCCTGGTCCATCCTCCGGGTGGTGCAGGCCGCGTCCGTGCTGACCATCCTCGTGGTCGGGACCGTGGTGTTCGTCGCCTTCCGCCGCGACCGCCGCCGGGCCGCCGCCGCAACCGCCACCGAGACCGCCGGGCCGCCGGCCGGGGTGACCCCATGAACGAGCTGCCGCCCGTCGTCCCGACCGCCGCGACGACCCACGCCGTCGACTTCGAGTACGCCTTCTGGTACGTGGCCGCCGTCGTCACCGCCGGGTCGCTCCTGGTGTTCGGGGCGCTCCTGTACTTCTGCGTCGCCTACCGCCGCGGGGCGGAGGGCACCGGGTCGACCCCGCGGCTGCTCGGGTCGGTCCGGCTGGAGCTGGCCTGGACCCTGATCCCGACGGTGCTGTTCTTCAGCTTCTTCGCGGTCGGGGCGGTCGTGTACAGCAAGGCGATGCGGCCGCCGGAGGGGGCCGAGGAGGTCTTCGTCTTCGGCAAGCAGTGGATGTGGAAGGCCCAGTACTCCCGCGGCGGGCAGCGGGTGATCATCGGCGGGAACCCGCGGAACATGCTCCCGCAGGAGCGGGAGCAGATCGGCAAGCTGGTGCTGCCGGTGGACCGGGACATCCGGATCAGCCTGACGTCCGAGGACGTGATCCACGACTTCGGGATCCCGGCGTTCCGGAGCAAGATGGACGCCCTGCCCGGGCGGACCACGACCGCCTGGTACCACCCGACGAAGGTCGGCGAGTACCACATCTTCTGCGACCAGTACTGCGGGACGTGGCACTCCCTGATGGTCGGGAAGGTGGCGGTGGTGCCGCAGCAGGAGTACGAGGACTACCTGGCCGGGCTGACCTCCCCGCAGGGGACGATCCACCCGGTGGACGGGTCGGCGGCCCAGGAGGGCCAGCAGCTGTTCCTGAAGCTCCAGTGCATCACCTGCCACACCAACCGGGTGGCGAACAAGGCCCCGGTGCTGGAGGGGCTGTGGGGGCAGCGGCGGGAGTTCCGCGGGGGCGGGGCCGAGAACGCCTACGCGGACTACATCAAGCGGTCGATCCTGAAGCCCCGGGACCGGGTGGTCGAGGGGTACGAGCCGCTCATGCCGTCGTACGAGGGGCAGGTGTCCGAGACCGACCTGGACAACCTCGTCGCCTACATCCGCAGCCTGCAGCCGGGGGGCACCCCGCACCGGACCGACCGGATGCCCGCCCCGGTCGGGGCGCCGACCGAGCGGTCCCCGCAGGCCGAGCCGAAGTCGCCGGAGAAGAAATGACCCCCACCGCGCACCCCCGGATCCAGGGCGCCCCGGGCCTCACCCCGCCGCCCCCCGAGCCGCCGCCGGCCCACCCGAACTACCTGGAGAACGGCTCCAGTCTGTGGTCGTGGCTGTCCACCGTCGACCACAAGCGGATCGGGATCCTGTACCTGATCACGATCTCGCTGGTGTTCGTACTCGGGGGGGTGGCCGCCGGCCTCGTGCGGCTGAACCTGGTCACGTACAACAGCGGGATCCTGAGCGAGGACGCGTACAACCGGGCGTTCACCGCCCACGGCGTCCTGATGCTGTTCTTCTTCCTGATCCCGGCGGTGCCGGCGGTCCTCGGGAACTTCCTGATCCCGATGATGATCGGGGCGAAGGACCTGGCGTTCCCGAAGCTGAACCTGGCGAGCTGGTACGTGTTCGTCGTCGGCCTCGCCTTCGGGGCGTGGGCGATCCTGACCGGCGGGATCGACACCGGGTGGACGCTGTACCCGCCGTACAGCACCCGGGCGAGCCAGTCGAGCGTGATCCCGGGGGTGATCGGGGTGTTCGTGTCCGGGTTCAGCTCGATCATGACCGGGCTGAACATCCTGGTCACGGTCCACAAGATGCGCGCCCCCGGGATGACGTGGGGCCGGCTCCCGCTGTTCGTCTGGTCGCTGTACGCCACCAGCCTGATCCAGCTGCTCGGCACCCCGGTGGTGGCCATCACCCTGATCCTGCTCGGGGTCGAGCGGGTGACCGGGGAGGGGATCTTCGACCCGGCGATCGGGGGCGACCCGGTGCTGTTCCAGCACCTGTTCTGGTTCTACTCGCACCCGGCCGTGTACATCATGATCCTGCCCGGGTTCGGGGTGGTCAGCGAGGTCATCACCTGTTTCAGCCGGAAGAACATCTTCGGGTACCACGCGGTGGCGTGGTCGAGCATGGGGATCGCGGTGGTCGGGTTCCTGTTGTGGGCCCACCACATGTTCGTCGCCGGGATCAGCTACTACTCGGCCCTGCTGTTCAGCTTCCTGTCGATGCTGGTGGCGGTGCCGAGTGCGATCAAGGTGTTCAACTGGACGGCGACGCTGTACAAGGGGTCGATCACGTTCCAGGCGCCGATGCTGTTCGTGCTCGGGTTCGTCATCCTGTTCACGGTCGGCGGGGTGACCGGGCTGTTCCTGGCGACGCTCGGGACCGACATCCACCTGCACGACACGTACTTCGTGGTCGCCCACTTCCACTTCGTGATGGTCGGCGGGATGGTGCTCGGGTACATGGCCGGGCTGCACTTCTGGTGGCCGAAGATGACCGGGCGGATGTACTCGGACTGGTGGAGCCGGGTGTCGGCGGCGATCATCGTCGTCGGGTTCTTCCTGACCTTCGTGCCCCAGTTCTACATCGGGTACCACGGGATCCCGCGGCGGTACCCGAACTACCCGCCGGAGTTCCAGATCTACCACGTGATGTCCACCGCCGGGGCGAGCATCCTGGGGGTCGGGTACCTGATCCCGGCGGTGTACCTGCCGCTGTCGCTGTTCAACGGCCGGCGGGCGGGGGCGAACCCGTGGAGCGCGACCGGGCTGGAGTGGGTCAGCCCGAGCCCGCCGCCGGTGTTCAACTTCGACGAGGCGCACATGCCGGTGGTGGTGTGCGGGCCGTACGAGTACGCCCTGGGGATCGACCAGCTGGGCCGCGGGCTGCCGGAGCCGCCCGGGCCGGGCGGGGCGGAAGGCCCGGCCGGGAGGGCCGGGGTGACCGGGCCGGCCGGCCCCATGAAGAAGGAGACCGAAGTTGTCGGCTAGCACCCACGCCCACTCCCCGGTGCTCAAGCACCACTTCGCCGACCTCGGGCAGCAGCACGCGTCCGAGCGGCTGGGGATGTGGATGTTCCTGGCGACCGAGGTCCTGTTCTTCGGCGGGCTGTTCGGGGCGTACGCCTGCTACCGGCTGTGGTACCCGGCCGAGTTCGAGCTGGCGAGCTCGCACCTGAACAAGACGTTCGCCGGGATCAACACGGTGCTGCTGATCACCAGCAGCCTGACGATGACCCTGGCCATCCGGGCGGCGAAGCTCGGGGACCGGGCCGGGCTGTACCGGAACCTGCTGCTCACCTTCGCGCTCGGCGCGGCGTTCATGGTGATCAAGGGGTTCGAGTACGCCGAGGACCTGCACGAGCACATCGTGCCCGGGGCGTCGTTCGGCGGGGAGATCGCGAAGGACACGGCCGCGAACGGGCTGGACGCCGGGAAGGTGCGGCTGTTCCTCTGCTTCTACTACGTGATGACCGGGATCCACGGGATCCACATCCTGGTCGGGCTGGGCGTGATCCTGTGGCTGGTGGGGCAGACGTACATCGGGGCGATCCCGCCGGAGAACTACTCGACGGTGGAGTGCGTCAGCCTGTACTGGCACCTGGTGGACGCGATCTGGCTGTTCCTGATGCCGCTCCTGTACCTGGCCCGGGGCGCGGTGCACTACGGCGGTCACTGACCCAGTCGTGGGCGAGGCACTCTCGCCTCGCACCCGACCCGGCCGCGAGGCAGGAGTGCCTCGCCCACGAACACCGGAGACGACGATGGCCGACCCGCACAGCCACCCGCCCGCCCACGGCCCCTCCTACGACGTGGCCAAGGACGTCGACACGCCCGGCGCGCTGTTCGCCGTCTACCTCGTCGTGCTCGGGCTGTTCGCGGTGACGTTCTTCGTCTCGACCGCCGGGGTGTTCGGGAAGTACACCCTGTTCTTCCAACTGGCGGTCGCCACCGTGCAGGCCGGGGTGGTGGCGTACTACTTCATGCACCTCCGGCAGGGCGACCGGGTCGTCACCCTGACCGCCCTGGCGTCCGTGTTCTGGACGCTGATCCTGTTCGTGCTGTTCATGTCGGACTACATGACGCGGCACCGGGTGGTGACCGGGTGGTGACCCGCCGGCGGATCGCGGCGGCCCTCCCGGCCGCCGCGCTGCTCGTCGCCGGGTGCGGGAAGCCGCCCGAGTACCCGTCGACTCTTGTCTTCCCTGCCCGGGCCGACCGGCTCGTCCTGAAGGTCCCGACCGCCCCGCCGCCCGGCCCGAACCAGCCCGGCAAGCTCGACGAGGAACTCGCCGCCCTCGACGCGGCAGGCGGCACGACGGTCGACCTCGCGGCCGTCCCCGCCGCGGCCCGCACCGCCCTCGACAAGCACCTGAAGGACGTGTTCGGCACCCCGGCGGCGCCGACCGTCGCCGCCGAGCCGGACGCGGCCGGGCGGCTCGGGCTGTCGGCGGACGGGCTCGCGGAGGGCGGGAAGCTGTTCCGCCGGCACTGCCTCCAGTGCCACAACCTGGCCGGCGACGGCCGGGGGCCGTCCGCGTTCGGCTCGACGCCGTACCCCCGGGACTTCCGCCGCGGGGTGTTCAAGTTCACCACGACCGGGGCGCCGAAGCCGCGGCACGCCGACATCCTCCATTTGCTGCCGGACGGGATCAAGGGGACGACGATGCCGGCGTTCGGCCTGCTCCACGAGGGCGAGCGCGAGCTGCTGGCCCGGTACGTGGTGTACCTGTCGGCGCGGGGGCAGGTCGAGTTCGAGACGCTGGTCGCGGCCGCCGAACCCGGCGCGACCATCGACCCGCCTGCGTTCGCGGCCGGGCGGTTGAAGGCGGTGCTGAAGGAGTGGCAGGACGCGGCGGACGCCCCGCCGCCGGCGGGCGTGGCCCCCGAGCCGGCCGACGGCGACCCCGGCAGCCCGGCCCACGCGGAGGCCGTCCGCCGCGGGCACGCCCTGTTCACCGCGAAGGCCGAGAACGCGTGCGTCACCTGCCACGAAGGGTACGGGCAGACCGCGGTCCTCCGTTACGACGTGTGGGGGACGGCGGTTAAGCCGGCGAACCTGCTCGCGAACTCGCTGAAGGGCGGGTCCCGGTCGGAAGACGTGTTCGCCCGCATCCGCGGCGGCATCCCGGCCGTGGGGATGCCGGCCCGGCCGGAGCTGGACGCCCGGCAGGTGTGGGACCTGGTCCGGTTCGTGAAGTCGCTCCCGTTCCCCGCCGAACTGCCCGGGGACGTGCGGGCCGCGGTGTACCCGAAGTCGTAAGCTAGCCCGACCTGCCGATGACCGACACCCGTGAGACCGACCGCCCCGTCCCCCGCTGGCTGCACGCCTGGGCGGTCGGGTGCGTCGCCGCCACGTTCCTGATGCTCCTGGTCGGCCAACTGGTCACCAGCTTCCGGGCCGGGATGGCCGACCCGGTCTGGCCGACCGAGCCGTGGTACCTGTTCTCGAACTACAAGCTCGACTTCGGGTACCTGATCGAGCACGGGCACCGCATCCTCGGGTGGGTGCTCGGCGGGGCGGCGGTCGTCCTCGCGGTCGGGCTGTGGTGGGTGCGGTCGCCGGCGGGGGTGCGGTGGGCGGGGCTGGCCGGGCTGGCCGTCCTGCTCGCGGGGTACGGGGAGTTCCACCGCGGGCTGATCGCCCAGCGGGACGTGCCGGCGGCCCAGGTGTCGATCCCGACCGGCCCCCTCGGGGCGGTGCTCGGCGGGGCGGCGGTCGTCCTCGCGCTGGCCGCGTCCGGACTGGCCTCCGGGGCGCGCGGGGCCGGGGTGCGGTTGCTCGGGTTGCTGGCCCTGCTCGCGGTCATGGTCCAGGGGCTGCTCGGCGGGTTCCGGGTGAAGCTGAACGAACTCGTGGGGACCGATCTGGCGGCGGTCCACGGGGTGTTCGCCCAGGTGGTGTTCGGGCTGCTCGTGACCGTCGCCGTGCTGACCGCGGCCCCGCCCCCCCCCGCCCGGCCGGCCCGGCGGGTGGCGCGCGGGGCGGTCCTGCTCGCGGTGCTGCTGTTCGTGCAGGTGGTGTGGGGCGCGATCGTCCGGCACGACCCGACCCCGCTCGCCCAGCGGCTCCACTTCCTGACCGCGTTCGCCGCCACCGGGGTGGCGGTGTGGGTGCTGGCGGCGGTCACCCACGACCCCGCCGCGAAGTCCCGGGTGCGGTCGGCCGGACACCTGCTGGGCGGGCTGCTCGCCCTGCAACTGGTGCTCGGGGTCGAGGCGTGGATGGAGAAGTTCGGGGCGTACACGCTGCCCGAACTGGTGCCGGTGACGAAGACGAACGCCGCCGTCCGGACGCTGCACGCCCTGGTCGGCAGCGCCCTGCTGGCGACGGCGGTGGGGCTGGCGGTGCGGCTCGGCCAGCGGGCCGGGGCGCCGGGGGCGCGGGACGCGGGCGGGTGGTCGGAACACGGGGAACGGGCCGGCCGCGAGTTGGCCGCGGTCCGGGGGGACGCGACATGATGAAGGCGACGCTCGCGGCCGAGACCCACGCCCTCGACCCGCTGGGGCGGGCGTCGGCGCCCGCCCCGGCCGCCGCGCGGACCGCCGCCCGGTCGCGGCTCGCCGACTGCCTCGAACTCACCAAGCCGCGGATCGCGGTGATGGCGCTGGTCACCGTCGCCGGCGGGTACCTGATGGCGGCCGGCGGGGGCGGGTCGGCGGCGGTCCTGTTCCACACGCTGTTCGGGGCCGGGCTCGTGGCCGCCGGCGGGAGCGCCCTGAACCAGTTGATCGAGCGGCGGAGCGACGCCCGGATGCGGCGGACCGCGAACCGCCCGCTGCCGGCCGGCCGGATGACGCCGGAGCAGGTGGCGGTGTTCGGGGCGGTGCTGAGCGGGGCCGGGCTGGCGTACCTCTTGGCGACGGTGTCGGTGCCGGCCACGGTCGTCGCCGCCGTCACCCTCGTGTCTTACGTCCTCGTGTACACGCCGCTGAAGACGGTGACCGCGTGGAACACGGTGGTCGGGGCGGTGCCCGGGGCGCTGCCGCCGGTGATCGGGTGGTGCGCCGCCCGCGGGTGGGACGGGGCGGGCGGGGCGGCGGTGCTGTTCGGGATTCTGTTCGTGTGGCAGTTGCCGCACTTCCTGGCGATCGCGTGGATGTACCGGGCCGACTACGCCCGGGCCGGGCTGAAGATGCTCCCCGGGTCCGACCCGGCCGGCGGCCGCACCGCCGCGGCGATGGTGCTGACGGCCGCGGCGCTGATCCCGGTCGGGTTCCTAGCGCTGCCGACCGGGCTGGCCGGGTGGGTGTTCGTCGCCGGGGCGACGCTGCTCGGGGTGATGTTCACGCGGAAGGCGGTCGGGTTCGCCCGCGAGCGGACCGACCGCCAGGCGAAGCGGGTCCTGCGGGCGTCGCTCCTGTACCTGCCCGGCGCGTTCGCCCTGCTGTTGATCGACGCCCTTCTCAAGTAGGGCCGGCTGTGCCGGCCGGACACCTCATGCGTCGTCTCCTACTACTCCCGCTCGTGGCGCTCCTCGCCGGCTGCGGCGCCGGCGCCCGCCCCGGCCCGGCGGACCCGGTCCTCGACTACCCGGTCGGCGCGTTCACGCTGACCGAGCGGAGCGGGAAGACGGTGACCGAGGAGAACCTGAAGGGCAAAGTGTGGGTGGCGTCGTTCGTGTTCACCCGCTGCACCGGCCCGTGCCCGGCGGTCGCCGCGACCGTCGCCCGGCTGCAGGCCGAGTTCAAGGACGAGCCGCGGGTGAAGTTCGTGACGTTCACCGTCGACCCGAAGCGCGACGACCTGAAGAAATTGAACGAGTACGCCGACGCCCGCGGGGCGGACCCGGAGCGGTGGTGGTTCCTGACCGGGGACGAGGAGGCGATCCACGCCCTGCACCGCGACCGGTTCAAGCAGGCGGTCGGGCACAACACCGGGCCGGACGTGCAGCCCGGCGACGAGTTCCTGCACACGCCGCGGCTGTCGGTGGTGGACAAGGACGGGGTGATCCGCGGCATCTACGACGGGCTGCGGAGCGAGCGGCTGCCGCCGGCCGAGGCGGACGCCGCGTTCGAGGCGAACCTCGGCCGGCTGAAGGCCCGGGTCGCGGAGTTGCTGCGGTGAGACGGCGCCCGCGGTGGCCGCCCGGGGTTGAAACCCCGGGCGACAGACCACCCCGTCACGACTTCCCCAGCACCAGGTCGACGACCCAGCACCCGCGGACGTGCGGCCCCGGCCCGCGGCAGTGGGCCAGCACGTCGTTGTCGCACCCGGCGTCCTGGAGCGCGTCCGCGAGGATCGGCAGCCGGTCGAACGCCCGCTCGTCGTAGATGCCGCGGGCCAGTTGCACGACCGTGGGCGTGAGCCACGCCGGTTCGAGGGTGACGGGGCGGAACGGGTTGCCGACGATGTCTCGCAACAGTTCGGCCTGCTCGGCCGGCTCCCGGTCGCCGTCCGCGGCCGCGTCCGCGGCACTGTAAGGGGCGTACACCATGTTCTGCCGCTTCCCGGCGGCGTTCAGGGCGGCGAGCATGGCTTGCTGAGATCTGAACGCCGCCCGGCTGTAGATGACGTCCTCGTCCTCGGGGGTCGACCGGGCGGCGGCGGTGAGCGCGGCCTTCAAGGCCCTGCCCGTCGCGGCTCGGTCGGCGTACTGCTCGGCGACCTCGACGGCCCGCCGCCCCTCGTCCTCGGGGATGACGTCCCACACCCGCCGGCAGCATGCGCACGAGAACACCCGGAGCTTGCGGTCGCTGAGCTTCCGCGCGAGGTGCTGCAACATCGGCCCGGGACTCGCGGCGTTCAGCCACTCACGTTCGGTCATCGCGTCACCGCCCGGCGTACAGCTTGCGGTCGCGGACGTACTCCTCCACCGCCCGCGGCACCAGGTACCGGATGCTCAGCCCGTCGGCCACCGCCCGCCGCAGCTCCCGGCTCGCGATCTCGATCATCGGGCAGGCCACGAACCGCAGCCGCACCGCCGACACGTCCACCCCCAGGGCCGTTGCCAGCCGCTCCGCCGTCCACAGCATCACCCCCGGCCGCGGCACCACCACCAGCCCCGCCTGCTCCACCACCCGCCGCGGGTCGTGCCACCCCGGCAGGTCCGGCACGCTGTCCGACCCCATCAAGAGGAAGAACTCGTGGTCCGGGTGGCGGCGGCGCAGCTCGGCCAGCGTCTCGGCGGTGTAGCTCGGCGGCGGCAGGTCGCGCTCGACCCGCTCGACCCGGAACGCCGGGTGCCCGGCGGTGGCGAGTTCGAGCATCTCGCACCGCTGCTCGAACCGGGTCACGGTCTTCTCCGCCTTGTGCGGCGGGTGGGCGCTCGGGACGAACCACACCTCGTCGAGCGCCGCCTGGTCCCGGCACTGCTCGGCCAGGATCAGGTGGCCCATGTGGAGCGGGTCGAACGTGCCGCCGAAGATGCCGATGCGCATGACGGGGTCCCGGCGAGCGGGGGGCGTGAGCCCCCTGATCTCGGTCGCGGATCAGGGGCTCACGCCCCCCGCTCGCCGTTAGCCTACCGGCCGGCCGGCAGCGCGGCCCGCAGCTCGGCCGCCGCCTGCTCGGGGGGGACGGTCGTGATGGTGCACCCGAACCCCCACTCCAGCCCGGCCGGGCGGGCGGTCCGCGGCAGCACCTCGATGTGCCAGTGGTAGTGCGGCAGCTCCGGAGACCGGAGCGGGGCGGCGTGCAGGAACCAGTTGTACGCCGGCTCCGCCTGCGCCCGGTCGAGGGCGGTCAGCACCCGCTTCATCAGGACGGCGAGGTCGAGTGCAGCGGCGCCGGAAAGGGTCTCGTACCGGGCGGCGTGGGCCAGCGGCAGCACCCAGAACTCGTAGGCGAACCGCGGGGCGAACGCGGCCACCGCCAGGAAGTTCTCCGACTGGGCGATCACCCGGTCGCCGGCCGCCAGTTCCCGGGCCGCGAGGTCGCAGAACACGCACCGCCGGGTCCGGGCGTAGAACTCGTTCCCGCCGGCCAACTCCGCCTCGACCGCGTCCGGCACGACCGGGGTGGCGACGATCTGGGAATGCGTGTGCCCGAGCGACGCCCCGGCCTCCGCCCCGACGTTCTTGAACACCGCCGCGTGCGCCAGCCGCGGGTCCTCGGCCAACATCACCAGCCGGTCCCGGTACGCCCGGAACACGTCGGCGAACCGCCCGTCCGGGAGCTTCGTCGGGTCGCTCAGGTGCTCCGGGCACTCGACCACCACCTCCGCCCGGCCCAGCCCCGGGGTGGTCACGAACACCATCCCTTCAACGGCGCACGCCACCTCGCCGACGTCCGGGCGGACCGCCGGGAACCGGTTCGGGACGACCCGCAGGTGCCACCCGGGGCCGTCGGCCGGGGTGCCGGGGTCGCGGTACGCCAGCACCTCGCTCGGGGTGTCGTGCTCCTGCCCGGGGCAGAACGGGCACGGCCGCCGCTCGCCGTCCGTGCGGTGCCGCGGGGCGGCCCCCTGCAGATTGATCGGCCGGCGCGACCGCTCGGGGGCGACGACCGCCCACCGGCCGCACACCGGGTCGCGGCGGAACTCGGGTTCGTGGCTCATGCCGTTAGCGTAGGACGCGACCGCGCCCGTCACCGGAACAGTCACTGCTTGCAGTCTGCCCCGCCCGCCGGCTTGACCCCGTCCGGACCCGACCCGGACCGGTACTCCGTCCGCCGCACCCCGCCGCCGGGCGGGTCGCCGGGCGGGTCGGCCGCCGGCTCCGCCCGCTTCCGGTAGGAGATCCGCCACTCGGTCACGTCCCGGGTGGTGGTCGTGTTCGTGACCGTCTGCCGGTTCGCCGGGAGGAACGGGACGGCCGTGTTGATCGTCTCCTCGTTCCGAACCTGCTGGTTGTTGGAGGTGGTCTTCCCGGTCGCCACCTCACGCTCCTCGACGATCTCGTACCCGCTGCCGAGGTGCTGCTCGATCAGGGCGAGGGCGGCCCGCCGGTTGTACGTCGGCCAGGTGTCGGTGTTGGCCGGGATGGCGATCACCCCGGCCCCCGGCTGCCGCTCCACGTACCGGGCCGGGGTCGCGCAACCGGACAGCCCGACGGCCAGCGCCGCCGCGGACAGTGCCACACGGATCATGACGTTCCCCCCGGGCGACGCGGCGGCCTTCCCCCGAAGGCGGCCCGCGGCGGGGGCATACCCGGGGGCGGCGGCCGTGTCGAGGGGGACCGTCGGTCACAGCGGGGCCGGCAGGTCGCGGCGGGTGAACACCCGCAGGGCGACGAGGTACCCGACCGCCCCGACCGCGAACAGCACCCCGACCACCGGCACCAGCCCGACCCCCGGGCGGCCGAGCCAGACCGCCCCGAGGTCCGCGTCCCACTCCCCGCGGAGCATGATCCGCTGCGGCTGGTAGTAGTAGAAGACGGTGAAGGGGCGGACGAACGCGGCGTCGTCCCACAGCTGCCCGAGGACGTTCGCGATGAACATCACCAGGGCGACCAGCACCCCGTACCCGATCGCCCGCCACCGGCTCCGGCCGAACGCCGACAGGGCGAGGGTGATCCCGCTCAGGGCGAACAGCAGCGCCGCCAGGTTCGCCAGGGCCGGCAGCTGCGCCGCCCCGCTCACCTCCATCACCTCCGGCTGCCCGGGCACGATCGCGTCCAACCGCACCCCCTTCGGCAGCTCCCGCTCCAGCACCGCCCGCACCCCGGTGTAGTCGATCTCGAACGGCCCGACCGACCACAGCCCGAACTGCGTCCCGGCGTAGAAGCTCAGGCACAGCGCCGGGATGACCAGGCAGTCCACCAGGAGGTGGGCGAGGACGAGCCGGTTCCGCGGCACCGGCTGGGACATCAAGAGTTCCATCGTCCCGCGGTCGATCTCGCCAGATATTGCCCCGCCGGCCCGGCCGACCGCCCACACGCTGGACAGGATCAGCACGACCGGGTGCAGGAGCCCGACGGCGAGGAAGTCCATCGGCCGCTCGAACCGCAGGTCGGCCCCGCCGAGGACCGCCTGCGACACCTTCCCCGGCCCCTTGAACAGGACGTCCTCGAACAGCTTCGGCGGGAGCTGGGCGACCCGGGCGACGGTGTTGAAGAACGGGGTGATCTCGGCCGTCACCCGCTGGGTGATCTTCACCCACAGGGCGGAGAACAGGAACAGGAGCAGGCAGACGGCGATCAGCGCCGGCCGGATGTCGCGAAGGAGCTTGCGGACGAGGATCAGGGTCATGCGTAGGTCCAGGAAAAAACGGCACGCAGATGACGCGGGATCAGGGCACGCGGATGAACGCCGGATCTGACCGAAACCCGGGTGGGATCCGCGGGACCCGCGGGGTTTCATCCTGCGTCATCCGCGTTCCGTTCTGATGCCTCACCCGTGGAACCGGCGGTAGATCGGGCCGAGGCCCTGCGGCTCGACCGTCAGGTCGGCGACCGGCTGCTTCGCCAGCCAGTCCAGCAGCACCGGGAGCGGGCCGCGGTACGTCAGGCTCAGCCGGCCGTCGGCGACGGCGTCCGACGCCAGCGGGTCGCCGCCGGGGCCGGCCGCCGGGGCCGGGCCGGTCAGCCGGGCGGACACCGCCCGCCCCTCGCGCAGGTCGCTCATCTCCTGCAGGTGGACGAGCTCGCCGCGGCGCAGGATCGCCACCCGGTCGCAGACGGCTTCCACTTCCTGCAGCACGTGCGACGAGAACAGCACCGCCTGGCCTTTGGCTTTCGCCGCGCGGAGTTGCTCCAGCAGCTCGTCCCGCATCGTCGGGTCGAGGGTGTTCGTCGGCTCGTCCAGGATGATGAGCGGGACGTCCGGGACGAGCACGGTGAGGAGGGCGACCTTGCGCTTCATCCCGCTGGACAAGTGAGTGAGCGGGCGGTCGATGTCGATGTCCAGCTTCTTCGCCAGGGCGTCCACCGCCGGCCCCGGCTCGGTGCCGCGGAGCCGGCTCAGGAAGGTGACGAGCTGCCGGCCGGTCATCGAGTCGTACAGCCGCAGCTCGCCCGGCAGGTACGCCACGCGCTTCCGCACCTCGACCCCGTCGGCCCACGAGTCGTGCCCGGCGACGGTCGCCCACCCGGCCGTCGGCCGCATGAACCCCAGCACGATCCGGAGGGCGGTGCTCTTCCCCGACCCGTTCGGCCCGAGCAGCCCGACCACCTCGCCCGGGGCGATCGACAGGCTCACCCCGGCGAGGGCGCGGAACGACCCGTAGTCCTTCGTCAGGTTCTCGGTCACGAGGAGCGGGGCGGGCATGCCGGGGTCCGGGTCGGGTGGCGCGGGCACAGTCGATTCCTAGGCAATCGTCCGCGGGTTTCCACCCGTAGCCCGGCCGGGGCGGATCGGTTACCCTTCACCCCGACACACCCGGGAGGGGCACACATGGTCGCGCGGCGGCTGCTCGGGGCGGGGCTGGTCGGGCTGCTGGCGGTCGGCTCTCCGGCCAGCCGCCGGAGCCGAAGCTGGGGGGCGACGGCCGGCTCGCCGGGGCGAAGGACGGCGTCCCGCCGGAACTGGACGCGCTGGCGGCGGCCGCTCGCAAGATGTACGTCGGCGGGCGGGCGCGGGAGCTGGCCACGATCCCGGCGGTGATCCTGGTGTCCGGCGACGACCTGGTCCTGCGGCGGAACGGCCAGCGGACGGTGGCGAAGGTGATCCCGCCGGAGTACCACGCCCTGAAGTCGGTCGCCCATACCACGCTCGGCCTGTTCGGCCTGCTGGCCTCCGAGCCGGGCAAGCCGCTCGGCGACGAGCGGGCGGCGGTGCTGAAGGAGTACCGCGGGCTGATGGCGGCCGCCGGCCCGGGGTGCGAGGCGTTCGGGTTCGACCTCGAAGCCCTCACCCGCCAGCGGCGGATCCTCGCCCGGGCGATCGAGTTCGCCGACACGGTGCTGAAGGAGGGCCAGGTGTCGGCGGCGGACCTGACGAAGTTCTGCCGGCTGTCGCGCGCCGACGTCATGGACAACTGCGCGGCCGCCGCCCGGGCGCAGCTGCTCGCCACCCACCGGCAGGTCATGGCGTGGAAGAAGGAGCTGACGGCGGAGGAGTGGGCGGGGTTGACGGTGATCGTCCAGGGGGTGCAGACGCCGCGGGCGGAGAACGCGGCGGTACAATACTTCGCCCGGCTGTTCGGCGGGAGCGGCGAGGGCCGGCGGGTGGTGTACGCCGAGGGGCTGTTCGCCGAGGACGCGGCGGTCGGCCTGCTCGGGACGCTGCGGCTCGACGGCAAGCTGTCGGTCGCGGTGTTCGACGACCCGGCCCGGATGTACCGCGACATCCTTGCCGACAGCGCCCGCGCCGCGATCGACGACATCCTGGCCGCCCCGTGACGTGACCCCGAGGGACCCGATGGACGCGTTCATCCTCTCCGCCGCCCGCACCCCGATCGGCAAGTTCCTCGGCGGCCTGTCCGAGTTGCCGGCCCCGCGGCTCGGGGCGGTCGCCGTCGCCGAAGCCCTCAAGCGCGCGAGCGTCCGGCCGGACCAGGTGCAGGACGTCGTCATGGGGAACGTGGTGCAGGCCGGCGTCGGGCAGAACCCGGCCCGGCAGGCGGCGATCTTCGCCGGCATCCCGGACACCGTCCCGGCCCACACGGCGAACATGGTGTGCGGGTCCGGGCTGAAGGCGGTGATGCTCGCGGCCCAGAGCGTCAAGGCCGGGGACGCGGACCTCGTCGTCGCCGGCGGGATGGAGAGCATGAGCCGGGCGCCGTTCCTATTGCAGGGGGTGCGGCAGGGGTACAAGTACGGGGACCAGAAGACGACCGACGCGCTGGTGAACGACGGGCTGTGGTGCGCGTTCGAGAACTGGCCGATGGGCGAGGCGGCGGAGCACATCGCCGCCAAGTGCGAGGTGGGTCGGGCCGACCAGGACCGGTTCTCCGCCCAGAGCCACCGGCGGGCCGCGGACGCGTGGGCTGCCGGGGCGTTCGCCGACGAGGTCGTGCCGGTCGAGCTGAGCGTGGGACGTAAGTCCCCTGTGAAGGTCGAGCGCGACGAGGGGATCCGGGCGGACACGACCGCCGACGGGTTGGCGAAGCTGCGGCCGGCGTTCCGCCCGGACGGCACCGTGACGGCCGGGAACGCGTCGCAGCTGTCGGACGGGGCGGCGGCGGTGGTGGTGGCGTCGGGCCGGTTCGTGGAGCAGTCCGGGGCGAGGCCGCTGGCGCGGGTCGTGTCGTACGCGATGAGCGGGGTCCACCCGAAGGACATCTTCATCGCCCCGGTGCCGGCCGTGAAGGAGGCGTGTGCGAGGGCGAAGCTGTCGCCGGCGGACGTCGACCTGTGGGAGCTGAACGAGGCGTTCGCGGCGCAGATGCTGGCGTGCGGGAAGGGGCTGGGGCTGGACGAGGCGAAGGTGAACGTGCACGGCGGGGCGGTGGCGCTCGGGCACCCGATCGGGGCGTCCGGGGCGCGGGTGCTGACGACGCTGGTGCACGCCCTGCGGCGGCACGGCGGGCGGTACGGGCTAGCGTCGCTCTGCCTCGGCGGCGGGAACGCCGTGGCGATGGTCGTGGAGAGGGTGTGACCCATGATCGTGAAGGCCGCGACCGCTCAGCCGAAGAACGACTACCCGACCTCGGACGGCAAGCCGATGGCCGAGACCGACGTCCACCGGGACCTGATGGCGGTGCTGATCGAGACGCTCCGGTGGTGGTTCCGGGACCGCCCGGAGGTGTACGTGTCGGGCAACCTGCTGGTGTGTTACGAGAAGGGGAACCGGCGGGTCCACGTCGCCCCGGACGTGTTCGTCGTGCCCGGGGTCGGGAACCACCGGCGGGAGAACTACCTGCTGTGGGAGGAACAACCCCTCGACTTCGTCCTCGAACTGACCTCGAAGACGACGATGCTCGAGGACATCGAGGACAAGTACAACCTGTACGTCGGGAAGCTCGGGGTGAAGGAGTACTTCCTGTTCGACCCGAACGAGGAGTACCTCGAGCCGTCGTTTCAGGGGTACCGGCGGGGCAAGACGAAGTTCAACCGGATCGCGGCCGTCGGCGGGCGGCTGCCGAGCAAGGTACTGGGTCTGCACCTGGAGCGCGACGGGACGCAGCTGCGGCTGTGGAACCCGGCCGACGGCGCACGGCTGCCGACCCCGACCGAGCGGGCCGATCGGGCGGAGGCCGAGAACAAGCGGCTGCGGCGGGAGTTGGAACAGCTCCGCAGGAAGAAGTCGTGATCGACCCGATCGAGGTGGACTGGTTCGCCACCGCCCGCCGTGCCCTTCGGCGGAGCCGCCAGGTACAATTCCCGACATGACCCCAGCCCACGACCCGGCGACCGCGTACCACGAGGCCGGGCACGCGGTCGTCGCCCTCTGCCTCGGCCGCCCGGTCCACCGGGTCAGCGTCCTGCCGAACCACCTCCGCCTCGGCCAGTGCGAGTTCGGCAAGGGCCGGTTCAAGCCGTCCGAGGACGCCCTGGAGCGCGAGATCCTCATCTCGCTCGCCGGCCTTGCCGCCGAGGCCCGCCACACCGGCACCTACGAACTCGACGCCGCCAACCACGACCTCCGGTACGTCCGCCGGCTGGTGTTGGAGCGGAAGAGCGAGCGGGCCGCCCCGCGGTACGAGGAGCGGTGCCTGAGCAAGGTTGAGGCGATGCTCGCCGACGACGCGACGTGGCGGGCGGTGGAACTGATCGCGGCCGAGTTGCTGGCGCACGGAGTGATCAGCGGCCGGGCCGCCCGCCACCTGTTCGACCGGGCGGCGCGGGAATGACTTGTCTTGTGGCACCGGCATTCCTGCCGGTGCTTGCGGACCGCACCGGCAGGAATGCCGGTGCCACCAAATCAGATCCTTCAGCCGCCGGCCCGCTTCACCTTGTACCCCAGCTTCTCAAGCTCCGCCGCCAGCTTGTCCCGGTGGTCGCCCTGGATCTCGATCCGCCCGTCCTTCGCCGTTCCGCCCGTGCCGCAGGCGTTCTTCAGCCGCGTCGCCAGCTCCTGAATCTGGTCCGCCGTCAGCGGCAGGTCGGAGACGACCGTCACCCCCTTGCCGCGCCGCCCGGCCGTCTCCCGGCTCACCTTCACCGTGTGGACCTTCTTCGGCGGCGGGGGCGGGGGCGGCGGTGACACGGCGTTGTCACTCCCGCCGAGGAGCCGGGCCACGAGCTTCGGGGTTTCGCCCGGCAGGTCCGCCGCCGGGAGGTGCTCGACGCGCCCGTCCCAGCCGGCGACGGCGAAGTCCGGCAGGTCGAGGGCGACGACGACCGCGACCCCGGCCAGCGCCTCGGCCGAGACGTCGGGGCCGCGGACGTCGGTCTGCCACGGGTGCCCGAGCCGGGCAGTCGCCGCCGCGAACGCGGCCTGCGCCCGGGTGCCGGCGGCCCGGTCGGCGGCGACGAACGCGAGCCGGGGGGAGGACTTCGCCATGAACCCGCTCCGGTCCGGGCCGCCACGGAGGGCGGCCCCTACCAATCCCGATCCCGGTAGGGGCCGCCCTCCGTGGCGGCCCGCTCCGCGTCAACTGAAGACGTCGCTGGTGCAGTCGCCGCCCGGGTACCGGACCTCGTGCGCCCGGCTCGGCCCGTCCGGCTCCTTGCCGAAGTCGACCAGGAACTTGTCGTTCAGGGTCAGGCCGCCCTTGTCCGTGTCGCAGTCGAGTTGCACCATCCACGACCCCTGCTTCCCCAGGTCCGGGTAGAAGGCGTTGTCCCAGGTGCTGTAGAGCGAGTTCGTCACGTACAGCCGCTTCCCGTCGAGCGACAGCTGCAGCATCTGCGGCCCGCCGGTCAGGTCCTTGCCCCCCGCCCTGCCGGGCGGGCGCGTCAGGCCGCCGAGGTTCACCGTGCCGGCCAGCTTGGGCACCCCCGGGTCGGTGATGTCGTACTGCCGCACCTCGCCGTGCAGCCACGCCGCGACGTACAGGAACCGGTCGTCCATCGAGATCAGGAGGTCGCTCACCAGCGCGGGCACCGCGCCGCCGGGGAAGTGGAAGTTCTCCACCGGCGGCAACTGCACCACCTTCTCGGCCGCCCACTTCCCGCCGGCCCCGGCCGCGAACCGCCACAGGGTGCTCGTCAGCGCCGCCCCGACGTACCCGACCGCCTTCGCCGGGTCGTGGAGGAACCGTACCTCCAGAGGGACCGCCGCGGCCCCGAGGTCGAACGACTGACGAACCTTCCGCTCCTTCCAGTCCCACAGGTGGATCTTCTGGCCGTACTTCCCGGCCTTCACGTCGTCGAAGTTCGGGCCGGGGGCGAACGTGTTCGGGGCCGCCCACTCGCTCGACACCATCACGCCGTGCCGCGGCTGGTACCAGAAGTCGTAGTTGAAGTTCATCCCCGTCGCGTCCTTCTCCCACCGCCCGGTCGGCTCGAACCGCTCGTTCAGCAGCAGGAACCCGCCGGGGGCGTTCCCCTTCGCGTCCCCGAGCATCGAGAGCATCACCTCGCCGGTCGGCAGGCAGTGGACGGTGTGCGGGGCCGACAGGTCCGCCGCCTTCGCCACCTCGGCCGGCTCGATCACCTTGTGCATCTTCAGGTCGAGCGGGTCCTTCGCGTCGACGACGTGGATCCGGCCGGACTTCAGCCCCGGGACGATCAGGTACCGCCGGTCGCCCGGCTTGCCGTGGCACGACGAGCAGATGTTCCACCCGAAGTGGTGCAGCTCGTCGCCGGCCTTCGGCATCTTCAGCCGGTGGACGACCCGGGAGTACGTCTTCGACGCCGGGTCGGCGTCCACGACGGCGAGGTAGTCGGGCTTGTCGAGGCCGGTGTTCGCGTAGGTGCAGGTGACGAACAGCAGCTTCTCGCGCGGCCCCTTCATCATCTCCTTCGGCGAGGCGAACCCGGGGGTGTCGGCGGCCGGGGCGAGGTGCGGAACCGCGGCGAGCGCGGCGGACGTGGCAAGGAACTCGCGGCGGTCCATGAGCGGACTCCGAAGGGAGAGGTGAAGTGTCTTGGTACCAACTGGGGTTATCCGCGTACAATGGCACACCTTTCACGAAAGGGACCGTCCCATGACCCGGTTCTGGCAGCACTTCGTCACCAACGGCGGGGAGGACACCGCCCCGCCCTCCCCCGTCGCCCCCGAACCCGCCGAGACCGAGGCGCTCGACGCCTTCTCCCGGGCCGTCGTCGCCGTCGCCGACAAGCTCCGGCCGGCGGTCGTGAACCTCCGGGTCGGGAGCCGCGGCCGGGGCGGGAGCGGGTCCGGCGTGCTGTTCGCCCCGGACGGGTTCCTGCTCACCAACCACCACGTCGTGCAGGGGTCCGAGAAGGTCCGGGTGCGGCTGAACGACGGGTCCGAGCTGCCCGGCCGGGTGGTCGGGAACGACCCGTGGACCGACCTCGCGGTGGTCCAGGCCGACGGGAGCGCCCTCCCGTTCGCCCAGCTCGGCGACTCCGGGAAGCTGAAGGTCGGGCAGTTGGCGGTGGCGATCGGCAGCCCGCTCGGGTTCGAGTCGACGGTCACCGCCGGGGTCATCTCGGCGCTGGGCCGGACGCTGCGGAGCGTGTCCGGGCACCTGGTGGACAACGTCATCCAGACGGACGCGGCGCTGAACCCGGGGAACAGCGGCGGCCCGCTGGTCGACTCGCACGGGCGGGTGGTCGGGATCAACACCGCCGTCATCCAGCCGGCCCAGGGGATCTGCTTCGCGGTCCCGGTGAACACGGCGAAGACGATCCTGCCGCAGCTCCTGAAGCACGGGCGGGTGATCCGCGGGTACCTCGGGCTGCACGTCCGGCAGGTGCCGGTCGCCCCGGACCTGCGGGCGCGGTTCGACCTCGCCCAGAAGACCGGGGTCGAGATCCTGATGCTCGAGGAGGACGGGCCGGCCCAGACCGCGGGGCTGTGGATCGAGGACGTGATCGTCGGGTTCGGCGGGGAGCCGGTGACGAGCGTGGACGACCTGCAGCGGCTACTGACCCGCCACCCGGTCGGCCTCCCGGCCCCGGTCGCGGTGCTGCGGGAGGGCCGGCGCGTCGAGCGAACGGCGGTCCCGGCCGAGTACCCGGCCCCGGTCCGGGGCTGACCTGGAGCGCGGCCGTCCCGGCCGCGCAGGTCCGGGGTATTTCCGCGAATCCGCCGAGTCGGGCTTTTTTCCCGGGGCGGCGGGTGTATTATTCCGTGACGGGCGGCGGGTGCCGCCCGGCCAGGAGCTACGAATCGCTTTGCCGCTCCCTCGCTTCGACCCTTCTTGGTCTTCCGACTCTGAGCTACCACTCACAGCCTCCAAGACAGTCAAGCTGGTGCTGCCGCAGAGGAACCGCCCTCGTCGTTCCGCCCGCGCCGCGTCTGGTCCCCAGACGGGCGTGAGCTGAGCGAGCCGGCCCGGTCTCGTCCGTTCCTGCACCCTCGCGCGGGGGTCCGCGCACCAGTTTCCGTTTCCGGGCCACGGGCCCAGAGTTAAGGACCATGGCGAAGAAGTTGTACGTCGGGAACATCTCGTTCGACACCACCAGCGACGACCTGGTGCAGGCGTTCTCCCAGTACGGGACCGTGCTGGGGGCGCAGATCGTCAGCGACCGCGACACCGGCCGGAGCCGGGGGTTCGCGTTCGTCGAGATGCACGACGGGGCCGACGAGGCCATCCAGGCGCTGCACGGCACCCAGCTGCAGGGCCGCACCCTGACCGTGAACGAGGCCAAGCCCCGTGAGGACCGGCCGCGCGGCGGCGGTGGCGGCGGGTACGGCGGCGGCAGCCGCGGCGGCTACGGCGGGGGTGGCGGCGGCGGGTACGGCGGCGGCCGCCGGTACTGATCGAACCACGAGTCGGGTGCGTCCGGCGGCCGGGGGTAACCCCTCGGACGGCGGCGCACCCGGCTCACGCGACCACCTGAAGCCCGCCCGGCACGCCGGGCGGGCTTTGCTTTTTCCCGCCCGCCGGGTTACCCTCTTCCCAGCCCCCGGGGACCCGCCATGCTCCAGCGCGCCGCACTGCTCCTCGCCGCCGGCGGGGCGTTCGCCCTCGCCGTCCTGGCGTCCGCCGACGACCCGGCCGACGGGCCGAAGCAACTCCCCGTCCCCGAGATGGCGTTCAACGAGGTGAAGGAGATCGCCCCCGGCGTCTTCTTCCGCCTGTCGTCCATCTCCGCCACCGACCCGAAGGTCCCGTTCGGCGGCAGCAACCACACCTGGATCGTGTTCAAGGACTACGTCGTGGTGGTCGACGCGAACTTCCCGAAGGAGGCCGCCGACGTGGTCGCCGACATCAAGAAGACGACGAAGAAGCCGATCAAGTACGTCCTCGACACCCACCACCACGGGGACCACGCCTACGGCAACGCCGTGTGGGCCAAGGAAGGCGCCCGCATCATCGCGAGCAAGCCGACCGCCCGGCTGCTGAAGGCGAACGGCCCGAAGCAGTGGGAGGACGCCGCCAAGGACCGCGACGACCTCAAGAAGAGCGAACTGAAGCAGGTCGACGTCCCGTTCGACGACGAGTACGAGCTGAAGGACGAGGCGCAGCACGTGGTGTTCCGGGCGTTCGGCCACAGCCACACCGCCGGGGACGCGGTCGCCTACCTGCCGCGGCACAAGATCCTCTGCACCGGCGACGCCTGCGTGAACGGGGCGTTCAACTACATGGGCCACTCGGACTCGGCGAGCTGGGTCAAGTGCCTCGAACAGATGGAGAAGCTGGAGGTCGACCTGATCTGCCCGGGGCACGGGAAGGTGACCCGGAAGGACCTGCTCGCCACCCAGAAGCGGTACTTCGTGGAGCTGCGGGCGGCGGTGAAGAAGGGGATCGACGGCGGCAAGACCGTGGAGCAGATCACCGCCGGGCTGGACTTCCCGTGGTACAAGGAGTGGACCGGGGCGGGCGTGGCCGAGACGAAGATGAACAAGGACAACGTCGGGCACGTGTACAGCGAGCTCATGGGCAAGGTCGACCACGGCCGGCTCGGGGCGCGGCCGGCCCCGCTCGACTGGCGGGCCGGGGTCGCCCCGCGGCGCGACCCGGCGGGCGAGTGACCGGGCGGGCTTGACCCCCGGCAGAACATTGCTTTGACACGCGGCGCCGGCGCACCATACTTCCGCCGCCCCCACGGACCGCCACCGGCCGGGGGCGGGGGAGGTCCCGTGGCCCAGGCCCGCAAGCTTCCGACTTCCAAGCGGTACGAGTTCGGCGACCCGATCGGGGACGGCGGGGCCGGCACCGTGTACCGGGCCCGCTGCCGGGAGACCGGCCGGGCGGTCGCGGTCAAGGTGCTGAAGCAGTCGCTCGCCGAGAACGAGACCCAGCACCAGCGGCTGGCCCAGGAGTTCCGGGCGGCGACGCAGCTGGAGCACCCGAACATCGTCCGCGCCCTCGAGATGGAGACGGACGGGCGGACCAGCTTCCTCGTCTACGAGCTGATCGACGGCGTCGACCTCACCACGCTGATCCAGCAGTCAGGGCGGCTGTCGGAGGACGCCGCGGTCCGGGTCGTCACCCAGGTGGCGCAGGCGCTGCACTACGCCCACGCCCGGCAGGTGGTGCACCGGGACGTGAAGCCGGACAACATCCTGGTCCGGCCGGACGGGCGGGCGAAGCTGACCGACTTCGGGCTGGCCAAGGACTACAACCACGACCTCGACCTGACCCGGGCCGCGAGCGGGCTCGGCACCCCGAACTACATGGCCCCCGAGCAGTTCGCCGACGCCAAGTCGGCGGGGCCGGCGTGCGACGTGTACTCCCTCGGGGCCACCCTCTACGCCGCCGTCACCGGGCTGACCCCGTTCCCGGGGAAGACCCCGCTCGCCATCCTCGCCCTGAAGGAAAAGGCGAACGAGCTGCCGTCGGCCCGGGCGGCGGCCCCGGACGTCAGCCCGCGGGTGGACGCCGCGATCCGGGCCGCCCTCCACCCGGACGCGGCCGCCCGGCCGGCGTCGTGCCTGGACTTCTTCCGGCTGCTGATCGCCCCGCGCCGGGCGGCCGCCGGCCCGGCCCCGCCGGGGGCCGACGACCGCCGGGCGGGGGTGCGGCACCCGCTCGTGATCGGCACCCGGGCGGGCGTCGACACGGCCGTCGCCGCCGGCGGGGAGGAGGCGGAGGAGTTGTGGCCGCTGGTGGTGCGGGACGTGTCGGCGGGCGGGATCGGGGTGCTGCTGGCCCGGCGGTTCGAGGCCGGGACGGAGCTGACGGTCGAGTTCGCGGCCGACTCGGCGGAGGCCCGGCGGGTGCCGGTCCGGGTGGCGCGGGTCGAGCCGGCGGGCGGCGGCCACTGGGTCCACGGGTGCGCGTTCCCGACCCCGCTGGCCGCGGACGACCTCGCCGCCCTGCTCCGGCTGGCGTGACCCCGCAGGGTAGCAGGCACACTCCGTGTGCCGCCCACCACGGCACACGGAGTGTGCCTGCTACCACACCGTCAGCCCTTCTTCACCGGCGGCACCTCGCGGCCCATCGTCCGCAGCAACAGCTTCATGTCCTCCCACACGTCGCGCTTCCTCTCCCCGGACTCGTCGCGCAGCAGGTACGACGGGTGGAAGGTGCAGAGCAGCGGGACGCCGCGGTAGTCGTACATCTTGCCGCGGAGCCGGGTGATCCCGGTGCTGGTGTTCAGCAGCGCCTTCGCCGGGATGTTGCCGAGGGCGACGAGGTGCTTCGGGCGGACGAGGTCGAGCTGGCGGTCGAAGAACGGCCGGCAGTTGGCGCACTCCTCCGGGGTCGGTTGCCGGTTAGCCGACCCGGACCCGGCGGCCCCGGGCGGGCGGCACTTCGCCATGTTGAAGATGTACACGTCTTCGCGGCGGAACCCGCAGGCGTTGATGATGCGGGTGAGGAGTTGCCCGGCCTTGCCGACGAACGGCTCGCCGGCCTTATCCTCGTCGCCGCCGGGCGCCTCGCCGACGAACGCCACCTCGGCGTCGATCGGCCCGACGCCGAACACGGTCTGGGTGCGGGTGGAGAAGAGTTCGGGACAGCGGTCACACGCCTCGACCTCGGCCGCGAGGACGGTCAGTTCATGGCGGCGGACGGCGAGCGGGTCGGGCGGCGGTTCGGGTTCCGAGCGGGGGGCGTCAGCCCCCTGTGTGCTCGCGATGACGAGCGGCTCGCCGCGCGGGACGAACAGCACCCCGGCGGCGCGGAGCGAGTCGAGGTGGAGGCGGAGTTGGCGGGCGAGGTCGGTGGGGGCGTCGGGCATGTGCGGTTCCGTCCCTGTGTCGTCCCACGTCGTGGTCCGAGCCCGAGCGCCAGCGAGGGACCACGTCAACCCTCGCTGGCGCTCGGGCTCGGACCACTAGATGGCCCCGACCAGTTGCTTCACCCGGTCCAGCCCGACGCGGGCGCAGTAATCGCCGAACAGCTCGCCGTTCTGCCGCTCCGCCTTGAACGCCGCGAACACCTTCGCCAGCCGCGGCACCAACTGCTCGACCGGCACCCCGTCCTGCACCTCGGCGTTCAGCCGCCGGCCGTAGCTGTCCCCGCCGACGTACAGCGTGTACTTCGTCCCGCCCCGGCCGACGATCCCGACCTCGCTCTGGTACGGCCGGGCGCACCCGTTCGGGCAGCCGGTCATCCGCACGCTGATCGGCTCGCCGCCCAGCCCCAACTCCGCCAGCACCTTCTCCAACTGGTCCACCACCCCCGGCAGCGCCCGCTCGCTCTCGGTGATCGCCAGCGGGCACGTCGGGATCGCCGGGCACGACATGCTCCACCGCCGCGCCATCGACAGCGACTCCGGCCGCGGGATCCCGTACTCGCCCAACATCGAGTCCACGGCCGCCCGGTCGTCGCTCGAAATGCCGCACAGCATCACGTCCTGCTGGGCGGTCAGCCGCACGTCCGGCTTGAACCGCGCCACGATCGCCCGCAGCCCGGCCCGCAGCCGCACCGCCCCATCGTCCTTCACCCGCCCGTTCTCGACGCTCAGCCCGAGGAACCACTTCCCGCCGCCCATCGGCTGCCACCCGTGGTGCAGGTCGAGGCCGGTGATCGGAACGTCCTTCGGCGGGCGGGCGGGGTGGCGGAAGTAGTCGCGGTAGAACACCTCGCGGAACTTCTCCACCCCCCAATCCTTCATCACGTACTTCAGCCTGGCCCGCTTCCGGTCCGCCCGGTTGCCGTGGTCGCGGAACAGCTTGACGATCCCCTCCGACGCCACCACCACCTCGTCCGGCTCCACGAACCCGACCGGCTGCGCCAGCAACGGGTAGGTGTCCGGCTTCGCGTTCGACTGCCCCTGCCCGCCGCCGGCGTACAGGTTGTACCCGACCGGCCTGCCGCCCTCGCGGATCACCAGGAACCCGAGGCACTGGGCGAGGAGGTCGGTGCAGTTGTCGTCCGGCAGCGCGAACCCGACCTTGAACTTCCGCGGCAGGTACGTCGCCCCGTAGATCGGCTCGTCCCGCTCCGGGTTCGGCACCTCGGCGGCCGGGGTGGCGTGATCGACCTTCTCGCCGTTCAGCCAGACCTCGTGGTACGACCGGGCGCCGGCCCGCGGGGCGAGGTGGGCGGCGACCGCGTCGGCCAGTTGCTGCATCTGCACCCGGGCCGGGTCGCCGGTCGGGGCCGGGCACGCCAGCACGTTCCGGTTCACGTCCCCGCACCCGCCGAGCGTCGTCACCAGGGCGTCGTTGATCTCGGCCATCGTGGCCTTGAGGTTCGCCTTGAGCACGCCGTGGAACTGGATGCTCTGCCGCGTCGTGACCCGGAGGGTGCCGTTCGCGTACTTGCCGGCGAGGTCGTCGAGCGCGAGCCACTGGTCGGCGGTCAGCTTCCCGCCCGGGAGCTTGAGCCGGATCATGAACATGTACGCCTTGCCGACCCCGGCCTTGCCGCGCGCCTTGCGGGCGTCGCGGTCCTCCTGCTGGTAGCTGCCGTGGAACTTGATGAGGCTCTTGTTCGCGTCGCTCAGGTGGTCCAGGGCCGGGTCCGCGAGTTCGGCGGCGAGCGTGCCGCGGAGGTACCGGCTCTCGGCCTTGTGCCCCTCGACCGGGGACAGCTTGCTCTCGCCCGACGGGTCGGAAGACATCACACCGTCCAAACGGTTTTGGTGGAACGTGGCCGGCACAGCCGGCCCTACCAGCAGTTTTATCCGGATACTGGGAAATCGAAAGACCAGTTGCCGCGCCCGATCGGAATCCGGGGCGTTGCCCCGGGCTGGGGTTGTCCGACCCCTTCGGGGTCAAGAGGGGTTGCAGGCTGGAAGCCTGCCACAACCCCAGCCCGGGGCAACGCCCCGGGAGCACTACCGGTAACGGTCAGTGAAGATGGGGAAGCGGCGCCGGCCGCCGAGCCACCCGGGCGGGTTCCGCCCCGCGCACGCGGAGTTGCCACTGAAGCCCCCGCCGCCGCCGGCCGATCGTTTGGGGTGCCTCGCGGCGGACGGCCGGCGCGAGGTGTTTCCGCCCCCCGGAGACGCCGCCCCGTGAGTCCACCGCCCGCCCCGCTGTCCCTCGGGTTCCTCGCCTTCCTCCCGGAGCCGTCCGGGTGGGTCGGGGGCTACCTCGTGACCAACGGCTGGGGCCGCCCGCTCGAGTTCCGGCTGACCACCGCGGTCCAGCCGAACCGCGTCCAGACCGCCCTGTACGGCCCGACCCTGACCGAGTACCTGCTCGCCGACGTGATCGGGAAGACGCTGGTCGAGAAGACGGCCGCGAAGCCGGACCTCCTCGTCACCGACACCGCCGACGCCCTGCCGCTGCGGGCCCGGGTCGAGATGCCGGTGGTCGCGGTCCGCACGGCCGGCGTGCCGCTGCCGGCCGACGCCGTCGTGGTGCCGCACCCGCGCGCCCCGCTCGGGCTGCTCGTGTCGTCCCGGCACCCGGCCGACCCGGGTGCGGTCGCGGCGCTGCTGGAGCGGGTCGACCCGGCGGTCGACCTGGCGGAGCCGTTCGCCCGCATCCGGGAGGCGGTGGCCGAGGCCCGCAAGTCGGGGGCGGTGAACCGTGTCGCCTGACGGAACGACGGACCGGCCCGCGACCGTCGTCGCCCTCCCGGCGTTCGACCGGCCGATCGCGGCCGGGGTGCGCGAGGCCCGGCTGCTGACCGACGCCCCGTGGGTCCGGTCGCTCGGCCGGTTGGAGCTGAACGTCGCCACGCAGGGGTGGACGTTCCCGGCCCCGCCGGTCGATCTCGCCCCGACCCCGCGCCCGCCCGCCGACCCCCCGGCCGCCCGGCCCGACGTGGAACTGCCGCCGCTCCCGGACGGGGCCGCCCCGCCGCCGAAGCCGCGCGTCCGCCCGCGGCCGGCCGCCGACACGGTGCTGGTCAAGGACCGGCTGTTCTGCCTGCTGCAGCCGCCGCTCGACGGGCTGTTCGGCGGGCGGCAGTTGGAGGTGCCGTTCCCGCCGTTCCCGTACCAGTTGGAAGGCATCGCGTTCCTGATGCCGCGGCACGCCGCCCTCCTCGCCGACGAGATGGGCCTCGGCAAGACGTGCCAGGCGATCCTCGCGCTGCGGCTCCTGTTCCACCAGGGGGAGATCAAGCGCGGGCTGGTGGTGTGCCCGAAGCCGCTCGTCCACAACTGGGCGCGGGAGCTGCGGATGTGGGCCCCGGACGTGCCGTTCGAGACGATCGACGGGGACCCGGACCGGCGGCGGACGGCGTGGCTCGCGTCGAACTGCCCGCTGCAGCTGGTGAACTACGAGACCCTGACCCGGGACGCGGACCTGGCCGCCGACCCGCGGGTCGGGTTCGACGTGGTGGTGCTGGACGAGGCCCAGCGGGTGAAGAACCGGGACTCGAAGACCGCCCGGACGGTGCGGTCGCTGCGCCGCGGCCGGAGCTGGGCGCTGACCGGCACCCCGGTCGAGAACCACGCCGACGACCTGGTGAACCTGTTCGCGTTCATCGACGCCGACCGGGTCCCGCCGGACACCCCGCCGAAGAGCCTGCCGCGGTACACGTCCGACTGCATCCTGCGGCGGACCAAGGACGTGGTGCAGTCGGACATGCCGCCGCGGCTGGTCCACGACCTGGAGGTGGAGCTGACCCCGGCCCAGCGGCTGGCCTACGCCCGGGCGGAGACGGACGGGGTGGTCCACCTGAACGACCTCGGGGACACGGTCACCGTGCAGCACGTGTTCCAGCTGGTGATGCGGCTGAAGCAGATCTGCAACTTCGACCCGCTGACCGGGGAGAGCGCGAAGCTGGAGCGGCTGCTGACCGACATGGAGGAGGTGGCGGCGAGCGGGCGGAAGGCGCTGGTGTTCTCGCAGTGGGTGGAGCCGCTCCGCCGGCTGGCCGAGGACCTGGCCCCGTTCGGCCCGCTGGAGTACCACGGGAAGGTGCCGCAGGCGGACCGGACCCCGACCCTGGACCGGTTCCGGAACGACCCGGACTGCCACGTCCTGCTGATGAGCTACGGGACCGGGAGCGTCGGGCTGAACCTGCAGTTCGCGAACTACGTGTTCCTGTTCGACCGGTGGTGGAACCCGGCGGTGGAGGACCAGGCGGTCAACCGGGCGCACCGGATCGGGCAGAAGAGCCCGGTGACGGTGACCCGGTTCCTGGCCGCGGAGACGATCGAGAAGCGGGTGGCGGACGTGCTGGAGGCGAAGCGGAAGGTGTTCAACGACCTCTTGGCGGCCGCCGACAAGCCGGCCGCGATGGGGCTGAGCGAGGACGAGATCTTCGGGCTGTTCGACATCAAGGCCCGGCCGCGGCGGGCGGGGTAGCCCGAACTGTCGTGGCACCGGCATTCCTGCCGGTGCGAGTCGTCAGCACCGGCAGGAATGCCGGTGCCACGAGAACCAGCCGCCGCTCACCCCATCGGCAGGTGGCCCTGGCCGACCGGCACGTCCGGCGGGGCCGTCGGCTTGCTGCCGTGCACCAGCGCCACCAGGTCCGGCGCCCCGACCGGGTGCGGCAGCGCGAACAGCTCGCCGTACCGGAACCCGCACCGCGCCCCGTGGTACCCGTTCGCCGACCCGACCATGTGCTTGACCCGCGCGAACCGCTCGTCGTCGAACTGCGACCGGTACGCCCGGATCGCCTCCATTTTCTGCTCGACCGTGTCCGAGATGTCCACCACGAACGTGCTGTGCCACGTCCGGCTCTCGGCGTCGAACGGGTACGGGGCGTACACCAGGTGCGGGACGCGGTACGGGGCGGTGCCGGCGAACCGGTCGTCCCACTTGGTCAGCTGCGAGTAGAACCGGGCGGCCTCGGCGATCAGGTGGCCCTGGTGGTGGTCCGGGGACGCGGCCGGGGTGCGGCCGGCGGCCGCGATGACGATCCCGGGGCGGTAGGTGCGGAACACGGTGGCGAGCTTGAACCGGTTCTCCGGCCCGTCCATCAGCACCCGGTTCGGCAGCTCGACGTTCAGCCGGAACGGGACCCCGAGGATGCGGCGGGCTTCCTCGGCCTCCTGCTTGCGGGTCTCGAGCGACCCGCGCGGCGTCGGCTCGCCGCTGGTGAGGTCGAGGATACCGACCTTGTACCCCTGCTTGACGAGCTTGGCGAGGGTGCCGCCGCACAGGATCTCGAGGTCGTCCGGGTGCGGGGCGACGGCCACCACGTCGAGCCGGTCGGGCGGGTTGTCGGGAGTCACGCGTGTCTCCGGGGCGGGTGCGGGCGGCCTCACCGGGCGCTACCCGCCGGGCCGCCCGGGCTTACACCCGCCCGCCCGAGCACGCTGTGGTGCCGGCCGTACGCGAAGTAGATGACCAGCCCGAGGGCCATCCACAAGAACAGCCGGGCCCAGTTGTGGGCCGGGAGGGAGAACATCAGCAGCAGGCACCCGAGGACGCCCAGGATCGGGACGACCGGGACCAGCGGGACCCGGAACGGCCGCGGGGCGTCCGGGGCGGTCCGCCGGAGGACGAGGATCGCCCCGCACACCACCGCGAAGGCGAACAGGGTGCCGATGTTGGTCATCTGGAGCAGGGCGTCGAGCGGGAGCAGGCCGGCCATCGCGGCGACCCCGGAGCCGACCACGAGCGTCGCCTTCCAGGGGGTCTTGAACGACGGGTGGACGTCCGCGAGGAACCGGGGCAGGAGGCCGTCCCGGGAGATGGCCATCAGGATCCGGGCCGACCCGAGGAGCATGACCAGTAGGACGGACGTGATCCCGGCCACCCCGGCCGCGGCGATCAGGAACTCGGCCCACGGCAGCCCGGCCTTCTCGAACGCGGACGACACCCCGGCCTTCTCGCTCAGCTCGGTGTACGGGACCATCCCGGTCAGCACCGCCACCACCCCGATGTACAGGACGGTGCAGATGAGCAGGGACGCGATGATGCCGAACGGCACGTCCCGCTGCGGGTTCCGGGCCTCCTCGGCCTGGGTGGAGACGGCGTCGAACCCGATGTACGCGAAGAAGATGATCGCCGCCCCGGCGATCATCCCGACCGGCTTGCCGCCCTCCATCCCCCCGGCCACCTGGTAGCCGAACAGGTTGATCCCGTACCACCCCTTTGGGGCGAACGGGTCCCAGTTCGCCGGGTTGACGAAGTACGCCCCGACCAGGATCACGAACAGCACCGCCCCGAGCTTGACCGCGACCAGGACCGCGTTAGCCCGGGCGCTCTCCCGGATCCCCTTCACCAGGATCCCGGTCAGAAGGAGGGCGATCAGGACGGCGGGCAGGTCCACGACCGCCCCGGTACTCTTGAACGCCCCCGCCTCCGCGTCGTACGCGAGCGGGCCCGAGCGGATGGCCTCCGGGAGCTGGTACCCGCCGGAGACCAGCTTGAGGACCTGCTGGAAGTACCCGGACCACCCGTTCGCCACGGTCGCGGCACCGACCGCGTACTCCAGGATCAGGTCCCACCCGATGACCCAGGCGAACAGCTCGCCGAGGGTGGTGTACGAGTACGCGTACGCGCTGCCGGCCACCGGCGTCATGGACGCGAACTCGGCGTAGCAAAGGGCGGCGAGGAGGCAGACGAACCCGGCGACGACGTACGACACCATCAGGGCCGGGCCGGCGACGTTCTTGGCGGCCTCCCCGGTGGCGACGAAGATCCCGGCCCCGATGACCGCCCCGATCCCGAGGGAGGTGAGGGCCCACGGGCCGAGGACGCGGCGCAGGCTGTCCCCCTTCGCCTCTGCGGCGGCCGCCGCCAGCGGCTTCTTCGTCCAGATTCCGGCCACGCCCGCCCCCTTGGATGATGGTGAGCGGTCAGTGTCGCCCCGGCGGCCGGATCGGCAAGGGGGCTGTCCCCTTGTGGCGGCGGCGGGCCGGGCGTATCCTGGGCGGGGCGGCCAAGTGGCGGAATGGCAGACGCACTCGACTCAAAATCGAGCGCCCCAAAGGCGTGTGGGTTCGAGTCCCACCTTGGCCACGTGGGCGGACGACACCGGGCGGCGGGAACCCTGGATGCAGGGCTCCCGCCGCCCGCGCCGTTTCCGGTCCGCCCCGGGCCGCTCGTAACCGCACCGCAACGGCACCGGAATCTGCCCCGGCTGTGGACCGCGCGCGTCAGGGTAGTTCCGCGGGTTCCGGGAGGGCCTTCGGTGGACCCTCGGGCAGGCCCTCGGCCGGGGGCAGCGTCGGGGGCGGAACCGGGGGCGGCATCCGTCGCGGCGCGGGCAGGGTCGGGGGCGGCGGGGGGGGCGTGTCGGCGAGCATCAGGGGCGGGACCGGGACCGGCCGGTTGGCGCAGGAGTACGCCACCACGTACGGCCACGTCACCACGTCGCCGACCAGACTGAACGGCAGGTCCGCGGCGCAGAACAGCGCGAGCGCCAGTTGTGGGTAGTGCTCGGACTCCGGCTTGGGGTGCGGCCGGCCGCCCGCCTCCCCGTCCGCCGCCCGCCTCAGGCAAGCCACGTCCTGGCGCACCCCGCCGAAGGGGACCCTCCCGCCGGCCTCGGGGTTCGGGCGGGCGAGGTTCGCGACCGTCCCGCACCCGGCGGCGGGGAGGGTCGCGAACAGCAGGGCAACACACGTCGCGCGAGCAGCCATCTTCCTTCCCCCTGAGCGAACCCGAGGTCGGTACGCGGGCGCCGGCAGCCCCCGGCCCCGGCCGCGGTCACTTCCCCTTGTGGTGGTCGAACAGGGGCGGGATCACCGCCGGGAGGGACAGCGAGTTGCCGCCGCCGAGGGCCTGGTACGCGTTCACCACGGCGGACAGCTGCTGCCGCTTGGTGTCGATCAGGACCGTCTGCGCCTCGAGCAGGTCGCGCTGGGCCAGCAGCACCTCCACGTACTCGGCCCGGGCGCTCTGGAACAGCTTGGTGGCGACGTCGACCGACGCCTCGAGCGCGGCCAGCTGCTGCCGCCGGAGCTCGATGCTCCGGCGGAGGTTCTCCGCCGCCGCCACGCGGGTGACGACCTCGGTGTAGGCGGTGAGGAGGACCCGCTGGTAGTTGTACACGCTCCCCAGCTGCCGGGCGTTCGCGGCCCGGTACTCGGCCCGGATCGCGGCCCGGTTGATCAGCGGGGCTGTCAGGTCGCCGGCGAGGTTGGTGGCGAACGACTCCGGGTCGAACAGGAACCTCGGGTTGAACGCCTGGGTGGCGACGACCCCGGTGATGTCGACCCGCGGGAAGAACCGGGCCCGGGCGACCTTCACGTCCAGCCCGGCGGCGGCCAGCTCGCGCTCCGCCTGGCGGACGTCGGGCCGGTTCCCGAGCAGCTGCGCGGGCGCCCCCACGCTCAGGGCCCGGACGTCCAGGTCGAAGAAGTTCACGGCCGCCCGCTCGACCGGCTGCGGCAGCCGGCCGGCGAGGAAGTTGATCCGGTTCTCGACCTCGACGACCTCCTGCCGGACGACCAGCTTCTCGCTCTGGTTCCTGCGGACCTCGGCCAGGAACCGCTGGACGGCCAGCTCGGTCCCGCGGCCCGCCTCCAGCCGGGCCCGGGCGAACTCGTAGCTCCGCTGCTGGAGCTCGATGGTCCGGTCCAGGGTCTCCTGCCGCTTGTCGAGCGCCAGCAGCCCGTAGTAGTTCTCGGCGATGTCCGCGACCATCCGGGTCACGAAGTCGTTCCGCCGCTCGACCGCCGCGAGGTACCGCTGCCGGGCCGCGTCCCGGGCGTTCCGCAGCTCCCTCCAGATGTCCAGCGGCACGAGGACGTCGAGCCCGAACAGGAAGTTGCCGGGCACCTGCGGGAAGTTCCGGCCCGGCTCGTACTGGAGTTGCTCCTCGGCCGCCCCCACCGGCGTGAACCGGCTGTTCTTGTCCAGCCCCGCGGTGCCCCGCAGCCCGACGAGGGGCAGGAACGCCGCCCCCCGCGACAGGATCTCGGCCCGGGCGGCCTGGACCTCCTCCTCCAGGACCTTCAGCTCCCGGTTGGCGGCCAGCCCCTGGTCGATCAGGCGTGTCAGCGCCGGGTCGCCGAAGAACTCGTCGACCCCGAGCCGGGCGGAGCTGTCCGGGCCGCCCGCCGCCCCCGTCACGCCCGAGTTGTCCGCCCCGCTGTAGTCCGTCGGCAGGGTCGGGGCCAGCTCCGCCTGCCGGAGGTCGGGCAGCCGACAGGCGGGCAGGAGCAGGAGCATGCCGCAGGTCAACGCGGTCGCGACCTCGCGCGCCTTCCGTCTCGGGCTCGGTAGTCTGACTGAGCGAATCATCCGCCTCGTCCTTGAGGGGGTGGCGCCGGGCGGCGAACCTCGTTACTATCGGCAAATCCGTTGCACCAGCCACAACCGTTCCGGCCGTTTCACTTCGCCCCTTCGGCCCCGCCGGACGGCGGCCGGGGCGGGTCGGCCGGCTCGTCCGCGGGGATCTCGGCGGCCTCCGGCAATGCCGCGTCGTCATCGCCCGGCGGGTGGTGCGGGGCCGCGGGCGGCGGGGGGGCGTGCGCGGCCGCGGGGTGGTGCTCGAAGATCTCGCTGAGCGGGCCGTCCGACTCGTCCTGGAGCAGCTTGCGCCCGTCGGCGAGCTGGCCGAAGAGGTAGTAGAGGCCGGGGATCACCAGGACCCCGAGCACGGTGCCCAGGAGCATCCCGCCGGCCCCCGTGGTGCCGATGGTTCGGTTCCCGATCGCCCCGGCCCCGGTGGCGACGACCAGCGGGAGGAGGCCCGCGATGAACGCGAAGGACGTCATCTGGATCGGCCGGAAGCGCAGCCTCCCGCCCTCGATGGCCGCGTCCTTGAGCGACAAGCCCTCCTGGCGCCGCTGCACCGCGAACTCGACGATCAGGATCGCGTTCTTGCCGAGCAGGCCGACCAGCATGATCAGCCCGATCTGGGCATAGACGTCGTTGGCCAGCCCCAGGGCCTTCAGGAAGAAGAAGGCGCCGAAGACGCCGACCGGCAGCGAGAGGATCACGGCCAGCGGAATGATGAAGCTCTCGTACTGCCCGACCAGCACGAAGTAGACGAAGACGACGACGATCAGGAAGATGACGATGGCCGGGCTGACCTCGATCGGCCCCGACCCCGGGACGGGGATCTCGACGCCCTTCTGCGCCTCGTCGTACGAGATGCCCTCCCAACCCAGGCCGTAGCCGGGGGGCAGGGTGTCTTTGGCCACCTCCTGGATCGCCTTGAGGGCCTGGCCGCTGCTGAAGCCGGGGCCGGGCACGCCCTGGATCGCGGCCGACGGGTACAGGTTGTAGCGGGTGATCTCGTTCAACCCCTGCTGCTTCTTGACCGTCATGAACGCGGAGTACGGGACCATCTCCCCCTCGACCCGGACCTTCTCCATCTTCCCGGTCTTCTCGTTCCGGACCTCGGTCTCGCGCTCGCTCTTGACGAACAGGTTGTTCAGGTCCTCGGGCATCGCCCGGAACTCCGGCCACGCCTGGACGTACACCTTGTAGAACTGGTTGAAGAGGATGAAGCCCTGCTCGTAGGTGCTGCCGACGAGGATGTTGAGGTTGTTCAGCGCCGTCTCGACCGACACGCCCTTCTGCATGGCCACGTCGGTGTTGACGATCAGCTCGTACTGCGGGTAGTCGGCGGCGTAGAAGGTGAACAGGTTCGCCACCTCCTTGCGCTCCTTCAGGGCGGCCATGAACTTGTCGGTGACCTCGCCGAGCCGCTTGTAGTCGGCCTTGCTCGACTGGGTCTGGTCGAGGATCCGCAGGGAGAACCCGCCGGCGGCGCCGAACCCCGGGACCGCCGGCGGCTCGAAGAACTCGAGCTTCACGTTGGTCATCTTGCGGCACTTCTCCTCGAGCTCCTCGACGACCTGGCGGGCGGTCCGCTTGCGGTCGGACCAGTCCTTCAGGTTGATGATGCAGGTCCCCGCGTTCGAGCCCCGGCCCTCGGTCAGCACCTCGTACCCCGCGAGCGAGGTGACGGACTTGACCTCGTCGAGCTCCCGGGCGATCTCCTCGAGCTCGAGGGACTTGGCGTTGGTGTACTCGAGCGTGGAGCCGGGGGGCGTCTGGATGACCGCGTAGACGATCCCCTGGTCCTCCCCGGGGATGAAGCCGGCCGGGAGTTGGGTGTTGACGAGGACGACGCCCGCGGCGAACCCCCCGATGACGGCCGCGCTCAGCGTGCGGCGGGTGACGATGTGCCGCAGGACCCCCGCGTACCCGCCCGTGACCTTCTCCACGGCGAGGTCGAACGGCCTCCGCAGGAGGGGCGCGAGCATGATGAGGAAGCCGACGTTCCCCCACAGCGTGTGCGCCAGGTACCCGACCCCGGCGAGGACGACCCCGCCGAAGACCAGCGCCGCGACGAGCCTCGGGCCGCGCCACCTCTTCGCCGCGACCGGCGTGTGGCCGTGGCCGTGGGGCTTGAGGATCATCGCGCAGAGGACGGGCGTCAGGGTCAGGGCCACCAGGCCGGAGAGGACGATGGACGTGGCCATCGTGATGCCGAACTGGCGGTAGAACTGGCCGACCGGCCCGGGGATGAACGTCACCGGGACGAAGACGGACGTCATCACCAGGGTGATGGCGACGATCGCCCCGCTGATCTCGTGGAGCACCTCCATGGTCGCCGCGTACGGCGACAGGTGCTTCGCGGCCATCTTGGCGTGGACCGCCTCGACGACCACGATCGCGTCGTCCACCACGACCCCGATCGCCAGCACCATCGCGAAGAGCGTGATCAGGTTGATCGACAGCCCCAGCAGCTGCAGGAAGAAGAACGTCCCGACCAGGGAGACCGGGACCGCGAGCACCGGGATCAGCGTGGACCGGACGTCCCCGAGGAACATGTAGACCACCAGGGACACCAGGATGAACGCCTCGAGCAGGGTGTGCAGCACCTTCTCGATGGAGGCGTCCAGGAAGCGGGAGACGTCGTAGGCGAGTTCGTAGTCCATCCCGGGGGGGAACGACTCCTTCTTGATCGCCTCGAGCTCCTTCTTGATCTCCTCGATGACCTTGGCGGCGTTGGACCCGGGGGCCTGCTTGAGGACGATGGACGCCGCCGGGTGGCCGTTGATGTCCGAGTAGATGTCGAAGAACTCCGACCCGAGCTCGATGCCGGCGTGCGGCTTCTTGCCCTTGGCCTTGTCCCCGTGGCCGCCCCCGGCGTGCGACTGCCCCTCCCGGCCGTGCCCGCCGCCGGCCGGCTCGGCCCGGGCGTACTCGGGCTGGTCCTTGGGGGGGACGCAGATGTCCTTGAGCCGGAGGTTCTGGCCGTCCGGGTTGGCCCTCAGGATGATGTTCCCGTACTGCTCCGGCTTGTTGAACCGCCCGATGTAGGTCAGGACGTACTCTTTGGACTGCGACGTCATGCCGGTGGCCTGGCCGAGCCGGCCGGGCGAGCCGATGATGCTCTGCTCGCCCACGGCCTTCATGACGTCTTCGACGGAGATGTTGTACGCCCGCATCCGCTCGGGGTTCAGCCAGATGCGCATCGCGTAGGAGCGGTTGCCGAGGTTCCAGGGGAGGCCCATGCCCTGGATCCGCTTGAGCCGGGGCATGACGTAGACGTTGGCGAAGTTGTACAGGTCCTTCTGGTCGGCGTTCGGGTCCGTGCTGTACAGGTTCACGTACATCAGCATGCTCGGCACGACCTGGCTGACCAGGATGCCCTCCCGCACCACCAGGGGCGGGAGCCGGCTGAGCATGATGTTGACCCGGTTCTGCACGTTCACGACGTTGATGTTCGGGTCCGTGCCCGGCTCGAAGAAGATCCGGATCGTCGCCTCGCCGGCGCTGGTGGCGTCGGACACCATGTACCGCATGTTCTGGACGCCGTTGATCGACTGCTCCAGCGGGATCAGGACCGAGTCCACCAGCACGTTGGCGCTGGCCCCGGGGTACGCGATGGAGACGTAGACGGTCGGCGGGGCGATGTTCGGGAACTGGGCGATCGGCAGGGTTTCGACCCCCAGCACCCCCAGGAACAGGAGGATGATGGAGACGACGATCGCCAGCGCCGGCCGGTGGAGGATCTTAGTGAACATGTTCCGACTTGTTGGGGTATGGTGAGTCACCGCGCCCGGGGCGGGACGGGCGGGGCCGCCGTCACTCCGCGTGCTGCTTCTGGTGCGACAGGGCCTCTTCCGGCTTCACGAACTCGACGTCCGCCAGCTTCTGGCCGTCGCGGATCTCCCGGATCCCCTCGAGGACGATCCTGTCGGTCGGGGCGAGCCCGGCCTTGATGACGAAGATGTCGTCGATCTCGTGGTCGACGGTGATCCAGCGCTGGCGCGCCACGTTCTCCTTGTCGACGACGTAGACGTACTGCTTGTCGAGGACCTCGAACGTCGCCCGCTGCGGGATGACGACGGCGTTCCGCAGCGTCCGGTGGATCAGCACGGTTCCGGTCTGGCCGTGCCGCAGGAGCCGCTCCGGGTTCGGGAAGTCCGAGCGGAACTGGATGTTCCCGGTCTCGTTGTTGAACTTGCCCTCGACGGTGACGGCGTTGCCGGCGTCGTGCTTGAAGGTGCTGCCGTCCGCCAGCTTCAGCTCGATCCGCGAGTCCACGAGCACGAGCCGCGAGGGGTCCGCGCTCTTACCCTCGCGGCTCTTGAACTCGAAGTACCGGGCCTCGGGGACGTTGAAGTACACCCACATCACGCTGTTGTCGGACAGGGTCGTGAGGAGGTCCCCCTTCCCCACCAGGCTGCCCTGCTGCTGGTAGAGGCGGTCGATGAGGCCGTCGAACCCCGCGGTGACCTCGGTGAACTTCAACTCGGCCTCCGCCACCTTCGCCTTCGCCTCCGCCCTCGCCAACTTGGCCGCGTACAGCGCCAGGTCTTGATCCGAAACGAATTTTTGGTCGTACAGGCGCTTCGAATTCTCGAGTTCCACCCGCGCGTACTTGGCCTCGGCGACTTCGGCGTCCAGCCTTGCCTTGTAAAGGGCCGGGACGACCCTGAACAGCACCTCGCCCTGCCTGACCGCCTGCCCCTCCCGGACCGAAATCGCCTCGAGGTACCCTTCTTCCAGGGCTTTCACTTCGATGTGGCGCTGCGACCGGATCTGACAGACGTACGGCTGCGTGACGACCACGTCCTTGGCCTGCGGGCTGGTGACCACGATCTTGTGGTGCTCCTGGTGGTGCTCCCCCTCCCCCCCGTGCGACCGGTGGCAGGCCGTCAGGGCGAGGGACAGGAGTGCCGCGATGACCAGGACCGGTGACACATTCATAAGGTTTCGCCCGCTTGGAGCCTCGAACCCGCCCGGCGCCGGAGTGTGCCGCGGGTGCGAACTCGGGGGTCCGGAGTTCCGCCGAAGGGTTTCGGGCATTGCAACCGCCGCGCCAACGCGCTCATTCCCGACCGCCGGCGCTCCGGGTCGCCTGCTCGGAAGCCCGGCGGCCCGGGCGGCGACTCCCGGCCGGGCTGCGACCCGCTCTCGGCCGGGGGGACGGGTGGTTGCCGGGCGCCCACACTGGCACGCGCGCGACCACGGGACCGGTGTTCGGCCCGGCTCGGTTTCTCTCCGACCGCGGCTCGATCTCCCGGCGTAAAATAGGCCGGGTGCCGAACCCCGAGACGTCCCGCCGCATGCCGATCCGCACCTACCCGACTCGCGTGGTGGCCCTCGCCGCGGCGTTCTGCGCGCTGGCCCTGGGGCTGTGCGGGGTCGTCGCCGCCGGGCTGTACCGGGAGCAGGACCGCACCGCCGCGGCCCTGGGCGAGGCGATCGGCAGCCGCGGGGCGGCGATCGAACTGGAGGCCACCCTCAGCGCCCTGGCGCTGCTCCACGACCGCCGGTCGCGGGACGCCGAGCCGCTGCACGGCCAGGCCCGGGCCGACCTCGCGGCCATCGAGCGGTTCGCCGACAAGGACGACGAGCGGGCCCTGGCCCTCGCCGCCGCCGCCCGGTTCGACGAGTACCTCGCCCGCTGGCGGCGCGGCGACCCGCCGGCCGAGCTCGCCGCCTTCCTCCGCACCGAGGCGCTGCCGGCGGCCACGGCGCAGCGGGTGTACAACGGCGGCGAGCTGACCCGGTCGGAGGAGGAGCACCGCCGGGCGCTGCGGCAGATGGCGTGGGGGCTGGTCGCGGTCGGCGGCCTCGGGTCGGCCGCCGGGCTGGCCCTCGGGTACGGGCTGGCCCGCAGCCTGAAGCGCACCATCCACCGGTTCCTGGTCCGGGTGCAGGGGGCCACCGACCTGCTCGAGCAGGAGGCGCCGGCGGTGGAGTGGCAGCGCACCGGCGAGCCGCTGGCCGACGGGGGCGACGAGCTGCTCCGCCGCGTCGAGCAGGTGGTGGGCAAGCTCCAGCAGCGGGAGCGGGAGGTGCGGCGGGCCGAGCGGCTGGCCGCCGTCGGGCAGCTGGCGGCCGGCGTCGCCCACGAGATCCGCAACCCGCTCACCGCCGCCATCCTGCTGCTCGAGGCCGCCCGCCGCGACCCGGCCGCGGCGCTGACCGGCGACGACCTCGACCTGATCGCGGCCGAGCTGCACCGCGTCGAGGGGTCGCTCCAGACGTTCCTCGACTACGCCCGCCCGCCGAAGCTCCACCGGGCCGCCGCCGACCTGGCCGCGGTCGCCCGGGACGCCCTCGGCCTGGCCCGCGGCCGCATCGACCAGCAGCGGGTCGCCGTCGAGCTCGACGCCCCGCCGGGCGGGTGCGGCCTGGACGCCGACGCCGACCAGCTCCGCCAGGTGGTGCTGAACCTGGTCCTGAACGCCCTGGACGTGATGCCGCACGGCGGCGCGCTCCGGCTGGCGGTCGGGCCGGCCGCCGGGCAGAATGGGGTCGAGCTGACGGTCACCGACACCGGGCCGGGGATCCGCCCGGACATCCTGCCGCGGCTGTTCGAGCCGTTCGCCACCGGCAAGGAGACCGGGCTGGGCCTGGGGCTGGTGGTGTCCCGGCGGATCGCCGAGGACCACGGCGGGACCCTGACCGGGGCCAACCGCGACGGCGGCGGGGCGCGGTTCACTGTCCGCCTGCCGGCCGCCCCGCCCGACCGCTGACCGGAGTCCCGCCGTGCCCACCCTCCTGCTGATCGACGACGAGCCGGCCATCCAGCACGCCGTCCGGAAGGCGTTCCACCCGCCGGAGTACCACACCGTCACCGCCCGCACCGCGGCCGAGGGGCTGGGGCGGCTGGCGGCCGACCGGCCGGACGTGGTCGTCCTCGACGTGCACCTGCCGGACGCCGACAACCTGCAGGCGTTCGACCGGGTGAAGGCGGCCGACGCCCGCGTCCCGGTCGTGCTGGTGACCGGGCACGGCACCACCGACCTGGCCATCGAGGCGATGAAGCGGGGGGCGTTCGAGTACCTGCTGAAGCCGCTCCGGTACGACCGGCTGAAGGAGGTGATCGACCGGGCGGCCGCCACCAGCCGGCTGATGACCGTGCCGGCGGTGGTGGCCGACGGGGCGGACGTCCCGGACCGGGCCGACGCGCTGGTCGGCCGGTGCGAGGCGATGCAGGCGGTGTACAAGGCGGTCGGCCGGGTCGCCGGGACCGACACCACCGTCCTGATCCTGGGCGAGTCGGGCACCGGCAAGGAGCTGGTCGCCCGGGCCGTGTACCAGCACTCCCGGCGGGCCGACCGGCCGTTCCTGGCGGTCAACTGCGGGGCCATCCCCGAGAGCCTGATCGAGAGCGAGCTGTTCGGGCACGAGCGCGGGGCGTTCACCGGGGCCGACCGCCGGCGGATCGGCCGGTTCGAGCAGTGCGCCGGCGGCACCCTGCTCCTCGACGAGGTCGGGGAGATGCCGCCGCCCGCCCAGGTGAAGCTGCTCCGGGTGCTCCAGGAGCGGACGTTCGAGCGGGTCGGCGGGGAAGAGGTGCTGCGGGCCGACGTGCGGGTGATCGCCGCCACCAACGCGGACCTGGACCGGCAGGTGGCGGCCGGCACGTTCCGGGCCGACCTGTTCTTCCGGCTGAACGTGTTCGCCCTCCGCCTGCCCCCGCTCCGCGACCGGGCCGACGACCTGGACCTGCTGACCGACCACTACCTGGCCCGGTTCGCCCGGGAGTTCGGGCGGCCGGTCCCGGCGGTCCCGGCCGACACCCGGGCCGCCCTCCGCGGGCACCGCTGGCCGGGCAACGTCCGCGAGCTGCAGAGCGTGCTCAAGCAGGGGCTGCTGCGGGCGAGCGGCCCGGTGCTGCTGCCGGACGACCTCGGCCTCGCCCCGCCCCCCGCGCCCCCGGCCGCCCAGGACCCGCCCGCCGCCCGCCCGGCCCTCGACTGGGACCGGTTCGTCGCCGAGCGCCTGGACTCGGACTCCAACGACGTGTACGCCGAGTGCCTGGCGGTGATGGAGCGGCAGCTGCTGACCCGGGTGCTCCAGCGGACCGGCGGGAACCAGTTGCGGGCGGCCGAGCGGCTCGGGATCACCCGCGGCAGCCTGCGGCACAAGCTCCGGGCGCTCGGCATCACCGTCGAGAAGGGCGTCTGGGCGGACGACGCCACCGCTGAGTAGCGGGCGGCCAGGCGACCTGGTCGCCCCGCGACCAGCCGGCCCCCCGCCGCCCGCCCCCCCGCCGCCTTCCCAGCTTTTCAGGCGCACCCGCACCCTTCCCGCCCGCGGCACGGGCGTTGCCTTGCCCCTCCCGACCGGAGTCGCGGAGCGGTCGCCGATCACGGAGGGTCTGCCATGCTCGTCCTGTCGCGAAAGATCGGAGAACGGATTGTCGTCGGGGACGGGGTGGCCGTCGTCATCTTGGCCTGCGGCCCGGGGCGGGTCCGGGTCGGGGTCGAAGCCCCGCCGTGGGTCGCGGTCGCCCGGCCGGACGCCCGGAGGCGCCCGGCCGCGGCCGGGCGCGGGCTGCCGGGGCGGGGTTAACCGGGGGGCCGAAGATGTGGGAGCACACCCTGGTCACGGCGACGGACGTGGCGGCCGGGGCCCTGTGGGCGGTCGTCGCGGACGTCCCGAACTGGCCGGCCTGGCAGCCCGGGGTCGAGGCGGTGCGGGTCTCGGCGGGCGGCCGGTCGGTGCTGATCCGGGAGGGCCGCCGCCAGACCTGGGCGGTGGTCGAGGAGGTCGCCCCGCCGACCCGCCTGGTGGTCGTCGCCCCGCTGTTCCTGGCCCAGGCCCGGACCACCTACGAGCTCACCCCCGCCGCCCGCGGGACCCGGATTTCGGTCGCCGTCCGGCTGATCGGCCCGCTCCAGTTCCCGTACCGCGCCGCGCTCGGCCGGCGGCTCGAGCTGGGGCTGCCGGAGGCGGTCCGCCGGCTCGTCGAGGTGGCGCGCCGGGTGGCCGGAGGCCCGCCGGGGGACTGGCCCCAGCGGGCGGGCGGGCGGCCCGCCCCCGTGACCCCGAGCCCGATCGGGGAGGTGGCGGGGGTGGGCGGCAGGAGCGTCAGCCTCGGGGTGACCTGTACCGACCGTGATCCGTAACCCCGCCCGGTTGCCCGACCGGGCGGGCGTGGAGGGACAGCCGTGACCGCGACTCTCGACCGCACCCTGCCCGCTTCATGCCCGGCCCGGGACGGCCCGGCCGCGCCCCGCCGGCCGGGCGTCCTGCTCGCCTTGCGCGACCCGGCCGCCCGGACCGGACTCGCCGGCCGGCTGTCCGGCCACGGGTTCGACGTCTGGACCGCCGGGACCGGGGCGGACGCCCTCGGGCTGTACGCCGAGCAGTCCGGCGTGCTCGACGTGCTGGTGGTCGACGCCGGGCTCCGGGACCTGCCCGGGCCGGCGTTCCTCCGGCGGCTGCGGTCGCACTTCCCCGCCGCCCCGTGCGTGTTCCTGACCGACCCGGCCGGCCGGCCCCCGGACCTGACCGCCGAGGCGGTCGTGGTACCCACGGACACCGACCCGGGGGAACTGGCGGCCCGGCTGTGGGAAGTGGTGGCGGGCGAGGGGGTCGAGGTGCCATGAGGGCGGACCCGGGGCGGGCCGCGCGGGGGGAACGGTCCGGAAGCTGATGCTGCTTGTCCGTCACCCGCTCCACCGACCGGCACGCCGCGACGCCATCGGAAGTTACCCCCCGGGTACTCCGCGCCCCCGGCTGAGAATGCCGCGTCGGGGCCGGGACCGGACCGTTGGCGTCCGGTCCCTCGCCCCCGTCGGAGGCGGAAGGCCCGCCGCGACTTGATTCCGAGCCCCTCCCCGACCGACCGGTCCCCGCGCACCAGTCCGCGCCCCCGACCGCCCCTCCACCGGCACGCCGCACCGGCGTCCCGGTCGTTCGATACATCCGCAAGCTGATTCGACACGTTGCGACTTGCCCGGATGCGGGCGCCGCGTCATGATCCGACAACCGGCCGCCGACCCCCTCTCACGAGCACGTCCGCAGGGGGCCGGTCGCGCCGGCGGAACCGAGGCGACCATGCGCGTCCGTGCCGCTCTCCCGGCCGTTCTCGCCGCGGCCGCCCTGCTCCCGGGCTGCGGCTCCAGCATGGGCCGGGTCAAGGGGCGGGTGACCTGCGGCGGCAAGCCGTTCTTCCCGGCCACCCTCACCTTCTCCCCGGTCCCCGAGAAGGACGGGGCTCTGGAGGCCGGCGCGCCGGCCTGGGGGGTCGCGGACGAGGACGGGCGGTACGTCCTCACCACCAAGCGGCCCGGCGACGGGGTGACGGCCGGGAAGCACCGGGTGACGATCAACGTCGAGTACCCCGACCGGGTCCCGTGCCGCGGGTACCAGAAGGCCCAGATCGTCGTCGAGGTGAAGCCGGGCGACAACGAGATCGACCTCCGGCTCGACGACTACGAGAAGAAGTGACCGGTCCGCGTCAACCTTTCCCTTTCCCGAGGCGCGACATGTCCCCCTCCCCCCGCCGGTCGGCGTTCACGCTGATCGAGCTGCTGGTCGTCATCGCGATCATCGCCGTCCTGGTCGGGCTGCTGCTGCCCGCCGTCCAGAAGGTCCGGGAGGCCGCCGCCCGGCTGAAGTGCCAGAACAACCTGAAGCAGATCGGCCTCGCCCTGCACAACTATCACGACGCGAACAACCAGCTCCCGCCGGCCCAGTGGATGCAGTACATCCAGCCGGCCGGCGGGAACCAGTCGGCGTACTGGTGGACGTACCTGATCCTGCCGTACCTGGAGCAGGAGAACCTGCACCGGACGATGCCGTTCGTGGCCAGCCCGGACTGGGCCGCGACCACCGCCTACGGGCAGGCGACGACGGCCCGGCTGAACCTGTTCCGGTGCCCGTCGTCGGCGTCGGCCGAGTCCTACAACTGGGGGATCACCGGCCGGTTCGAGATCAACTACGGGGTGGTCAGCTCGGGGAGCATGATGAACCCGCTGGTGTCGGCGGCCAGCAGCGTGAACAGCGACACCATGTGCGAGGGGACGGCCGGCAGCGCCGGCGGGCCGTTCGGGTTCGCCCGGCTGGTCAACCCGTTCCTGGACGGGGCGTTCGTCCAGAACGCCCCGATCACCCTGCTGGCGGCCACCGACGGGGCGAGCAACACCGCCGCGGTCGGGGAGCGGCGGCGGTACAGCACGTCCTCGATGTGGGGGTACCTGGCCCTGGGGACGAACAGCTCGGTCAACCGCTGCTCGCTGTTCTCCGGGACGACCGGCCGGCCGTTCAACCTGGCCCCGGAGCCGTACGACGACCCGAGCGTGTCCCCGAGCGCCGCCCGGACGAACATGAAGACCATCTGGCCGGGGTTCCACAGCTGGCACACCGGCGGGGTGAACTTCGTGTTCCTGGACGGGAGCATCCGGTTCCTCACCGACCGCACCTCGGACCAGGCCCGGCTGGCGATCGGCACCCGGGCCGGCGGCGAGGTCCTGAACCTGGACCAGTGAGCCCGAATCGTGGCACAGGTCTCCCGACCTGTGCCGCCCCACATCACAGGTCGGGAGACCTGTGCCACACGCGGAACGAACCACATGCCGCCGCCGAACCGCCCCGTCTCCCGCCGCCAACTGCTCCGGGCGGCGGGCGTCGCCCTGTCGCTCCCGCTGCTCGACGCCGCGGCCCCCGCCCGGCCCGACCCGGGGCCGGCCGGCGGCAAGCCGCGCCGCCTGCTCGCCGTCTGCAACAACCTCGGGCTGCTCCCGGACCAGTTCTTCCCCGAGACCGCCGGCAAAGACTACCGGCCGTCGCCGTACCTGGACGCGCTGAAGGCCCACCGGGACGACTTCACCGTGTTCAGCGGAGTGTCGCACCCGAACGTGGACGGGGCGCACGCCTCGGACGTCTGCTTCCTGACCGCCGCCCCGGGCCCCGGCACCGGCGCGTTCCGGAACTCGATCTCGCTCGACCAGTACGTCGCCGAGCGGGTGGGGTCCGCGACCCGGTTCCCGTCGATCACCCTCGCCGTGAACAGCCGCACCCGGACGCTGTCGTACACCGGGTCCGGGGTGGCGATCCCGCCCGAGGACAGCGCCGCCGAGGTGTTCCGGCAACTGTTCGTCCAAGGAACGCCCAAGCAGGTCGAGGCGCAACTTCAGAAGCTCGACACCGGCGCGAGCGTCCTCGACGCGGTTCTCGCCCAGACGAAGCGGCTGCGGGCCGAGGCCGGGCCGGCCGACCGGGCGCGGCTCGACCAGTACTTCACCGGGGTGCGGGAACTGGAGGGGCGGCTGAAGGCGGCGAAGGCGTGGGAGCGGAAGCCGAAGCCGGAGGCGAAGGGGCCGGAGCCGACCGACCCCGACACCCCGGCCGCGTACATGGCGAAGGTGCGGCTGATGTACGACATGGCCCGGCTGGCGTTCGAGACCGACAGCACCCGGTGCGTCACCCTGATGCTCAACAGCCTCGACTCGCCGGTCCTCGACATCCCCGGGGCGGACATCAAGAACGACTACCACGACCTGTCGCACCACGGCAAGTCGGAGGCGAAGCGCGGCCAGCTGAAGGTCATCGACGCCCTGCACCTGAAGCTGCTCGGCGGGCTGCTCGCCGACCTGAAGGCGGCCCGCGAGGGCGGCGACACCCTCCTCGACCGGACGGCGGTACTGTACGGGTCGAACTTCGGCGACGCGAACACCCACACCACGCACAACATGCCGGTGCTGTTGGCCGGCGGCGGGTTCAAGCACGCCGGGCACCTGTCGTTCAGCCGGGTCCAAAACTACCCGCTGCCGAACCTGTTCCTCTCGATCCTCCGGCGGTTCGGCATCGAGGCGGACAAGTTCGCGTCGTCCACCGGCACGATGAGGGGGCTGGAACTCGCATGACCACCCGCACCGCCGCCGTGCTGGCCTTCCTGTCCGCCGCTCCGGCCGCCGCGGCCGGGCCGGACGCGGAGTTCGTAGCGACCCACTGCGCCGGCTGCCACGACGCCGACGGGAAGAAGGGGAACCTCGACCTCGCCGCCCTCCGGTTCGCCCCGGCCGACCCGGACAACCTCCGCCGGTGGGTGAAGGTGTACGACCGGGTGCGGGCCGGGGAGATGCCGCCGAAGGGGCGAAATCAGCCGGATGCCGCCGACCGGGACGCCTTCCTGACCGGGCTCGCCAACGCGGTCACCGCCCACGAGCGGGCGGCCGACCGGCGCGACGGCCGGGCGCCGCGCCGCCGGCTCAACGCCACCGAGTACGAGAACGCCCTGCGCGACCTGTTCGACGCCCCGTGGCTGCAGGTGCGGGCGCGGCTGCCGGACGACGGCGAGGCGGACCGGTTCAACAAGTCGGCCGACGCCCTGGACGTGTCCCACGTCCTCCTCGCCCGCACCGTGCAGGCCGCCGACTACGCGATGCGGCAGGTGCTCAGCACCCGGCTCGACCGCCCGCCGGCGAAGACGGTCCGGTTCTACGCCCGGGAGCAGCGGAGCATGACCGACTTCCCGGCGGCGCTGACGAGCAGCGTCATCGACAAGAAGCGGTTCCCGATCCTCGACGGGAAGGCCCAGCCGGACGTGCGGGCCGGGAAGGCGCCGGTGACGGTCGGGGCGGCCGACCCGGCGGTCCGCGACCGGGAGGCGGTCGGGGCGGTGATGAACGCGTTCGCCCCGGGCGCCGCTTACCGCTGGGACGCCTTCCGCGCCGCGGTGCCCGGGCGGTACCGGGTGCGGGTCGCCGGGTACACGGCGTGGGTCGGGCCGTCCCCGGACGGCAAGGACCGTGACGGCAGGCCGGTGCCGCGGGCGCACCTGCCGAACTACGACGACGTGCGGCCCGGGCGGCGCGGCGAGCCGGTCGCGGTCTACGCCCTGAGCGCCGCCGGGAACCGGCGGGTGGCCGAGTTCGACCTGTCCACCGAGCCGGCCGTCCACGACCTCGGCGAGGTGTGGCTGGCGGCGAACGAGCAGTTGGCGACCGACCCGGACCGGTTCTACCGCCGCCGCGGCGGGGCGGCCCAGAACCCGCTCGCCGCCGGCGGCGACGGGATGCCGGCGGTCGCGCTCCAGTGGCTCGAGGTCGAGGGGCCGCTGGCCGACGGCGGGGCGGCCGGGTACCGGCTGTTGTTCGGCGACCTCCCGCTCCGCCGCGGCAAGGCCGACCCAGACCCGGCCCCGAAGAAGCCGGCGCTCACCGGCCGGGCGGCCCGCGGCGGGGCGCCGAAGGACCCGCTCGACGGCGTCGTGGTGGAGGTGGTGACCGCCGACCCGGACCGCGACGCCGAGCGGCTGATGCGGGCGTTCGTGGCCCGGGCATACCGCCGCCCGCCGGCCGAGGAAGACGTGAAGCTGTTCCTCGGCGTGATGAAGGGGCGGATGAAGGCCGGGCTGAACTTCTGCGAGGCGATGCTGGCCGGGTACTCGGCGGCGCTCACGTCGCCCGGGTTCCTGTTCGTCGGCGGGTCGGCCGGGCGGCTCGACGACCACGCGCTGGCCGAGCGGCTGGCGCTGTTCCTGTGGAACGGGGAGCCGGACGCCGCCCTGAAGGCCCGCGCCGCCCGCGGCGAACTCCGCGACCCGGCGGTCCTGCGGGCAGAGACCGACCGGCTGCTGAACGACCCGCGGTCGCGGCGGTTCACCGACGCCTTCCTCGACTACTGGGTAGACGCCCGAAAAATCGAGGCGACGGCCCCGTCGGCGACGCTGTACGGCGACTACGACATGGACGACGGGCTGCGCGAGGCGGCCCTGGCCGAGACGCGGCTGTTCTTCGCCGACCTCGTGAAGCGCGACCTCCCGGCCCGCAACCTGATCGACTCCGACTACGCGTTCGTCAACGAGCGGCTCGCCGCCCACTACGGCATCCCGGGCGTCACCGGGGTGGCGACCCGGCGGGTGCCGCTGCCGGCCGGCAGCCCGCGCGGCGGGCTGATGACGCAGGCCCTCGTCCTGAAGGTGACGGCGAACGGGACGACGACCTCGCCGGTGCTCCGCGGCAAGTGGGTCACCGAGCGGCTGCTCGGGCAGGAGCTGCCGCCGCCCCCGCCGGTGCCGGCGGTCGAGCCGGACATCCGCGGGGCGGTGACAATCCGCCAGCAACTCGACAAGCACCGGGCGGACGCGAGCTGCGCGACCTGCCACCGGACGATCGACCCGCCCGGGTTCGCGCTGGAGAGCTTCGACGTGATGGGCGGGTGGCGGGACGGGTACCGGGCGGTGGCCGAGGACGGCAAGGCCGTCGCCGGGCGGACGAAGGAGGGGCACCCGTTCGCGTTCGCCCCCGGCCCGGCGGTCGACCCGGCGGGCGTGCTCCCGGACGGCAGGAAGTTCGCCGACGTCCGGGAGTTCAAGGCGCTGCTCCGCGGCGAGGAGGTGCGGGTGGCCCGGAACCTCGTCAACCAGTTGGTGCTGGTCGCGACCGGGGCGCCGGTCCGGTTCAGCGACCGCGCCGCGGTCGACCGGCTGATGGCGGCCGCCGCGAAGCAGGAGTACGGCGTCCGCACCCTCGTCCACGAGATCGTCCGGAGCGACCTGTTCCTCAACAAGTGACCCGGGGAGTGGACCCATGACACGGTACGCGGTCGCCGCGGCCCTCGCGGTGTTCGGGTCGGGTACGGCCCGGCCGGCCGACCCGGCGCCGAAGGTGGTGCTCGAGGACAGCTTGAAGGACGCGACCAAGGGGAAGCAGACCGGCGGCAAGTTCGTCCCCGGCGGCGGGTGGACGGCCGTCGGGCCGGACGACCGGATCGTGTGGGAGCTGCCGGACGCGGTCGGCGACGGGTCGCTGGAGCTGGAGGTGCGGAACTTCGACCCGGCGAAGCAGGCGGTGGCGAAGGAGAACAACATCATCGGGATGTGGGAGACGCTGTGGGAGAGCGGCGGGATGAAGGACAAGCCGAACCTGGACAACTTCAACGTCCGCGTCGGGCAGAACTACAAGCAGATGAAGCTGGAGCTGCACACCCACGGGTTCGCCCAGAAGGAGAAGCCGGTCGAGCCGCTGAAGGCCGGGTTCGACCCGGGGCGGACGTACACGTTCAAGGCCGAGTGGGCCGGCGGGACGATCCGGTTCTACCTGGACGGCGAGAAGTTCTACGAGTGGGAGAGCCCGGCGTCGGACCCGCTCGACCGGTTCAAGTACCTGCACGTCGGGAGCGACCCCCAGTTCAAGGGGGCGACCCCCGGGCCGGTGTTCCGCAACGTCAAGGTGACCAGCGCGCCCCGCGCGAAGAAGGAGTGACCGGACGCCCGCAGCGGTCCCGGGCTTTCACCTCCCCCACCAGGGGGAGGTGAAGACCGAAGCACCCCAACGCCTGCAGAGCCGGCCACCTCGATCGGCCCGACGAATCTCCGGAAACTCAGAAGAAAAGCAATTGACAACCCGACGGACCTCGGTTAGCTACTAATGATACGTACTCGTAGTAAATGCCGGGGGGCGGTCGTGAGTGACGGGCACGAAGTCGCGATGTGCCTCCGGGCCGCGTACCTCGCCATGCGGCGGCGGTTCATGCGCCGGTTCGCCGACGGCGGGCTGACCAACGACCAGTTCGTCGTCCTCACCGTCCTGGCCGGCGGGGACGGGCTGACCCAGACGGAGCTGGTCCGCCGCAGCCACTCCGACCCGAACACCATCTCCGGCATCCTCCGCCTCTTGGAGGAGCGCGGGCTGGTCGAGCGGCTGACCTGCGGGGCCGACGGGCGGGCCCGGCGGGTCCACCTGACGGCCGACGGCGAGGCGGCGCAGCGGGCGGCCGCGGCCGCCGCCGAGACCCTCCAGGCCGAGCTGCTGGCCGCCGTCCCGCCGGCCGACCGGCCGGCCGTCCTCGCCGGGCTGCGGGCGGTGGCCGCCGCGATGGCGGCGGCCGACCCCGCCGACCGGCCGCGAGAGTCCGTCTCCCGTCCCGTGAAGCCTGTCGCGTAACCCGTCCCCGAGCCGAGGACCTGTCATGACGAAGTCCCCTCTCCCGGTGGCCCGTCGCGGGTTCACCCTGATCGAGCTGCTGGTCGTCATCGCCATCATCGCCGTCCTGGTCGGGCTGCTCCTCCCCGCGGTGCAGAAGACCCGCGAGGCCGCCGCCCGGGCCAAGTGCGCCAACAACCTGAAGCAGATCGCCCTCGCCTGCCACAACTTCCACGACACCGCCGGGCGGCTGCCGATCTCGTTCGTCCAGCCGCCGGCCGGCACGCCGGGCAAGAACTGGGGGTGGCTGGCCCTGATCCTGCCGCAGGTCGAGCAGGGGAACCTGTTCACCTCCCTGGACGTCCGGAACACCGACCTGGCGAACACCGCGCTGACCCAGACCCCGGTCGCCACCTACATGTGCCCGTCGGACCGGAACGCGGGTTCGCTGAACACCGCGTTCGCGGCCCCGCACTACGCGAAGAGCAACTACCTGCTCAACTACCGGGTGGAGAACGTCACCTTCCTGAGGATCACCGACGGGACGAGCAACACGTACCTGAGCGGGGAGCGGGACCTCGGGGCGGTGGGGAGCAAAGGCGGGGTCGGCGGGATCTGGGCCGGGCAGGCGTACACCGCGGCGAACGTCGGGAACTGGGGGTACTTCCGGATCAACACCCCGTACGCCGGCAACATCCCGTTCGCCAGCGCCAGCGACCCGACCTGCACCCGGATGTCGTGGACCAGCGGGCACCCGGGCGGGGTGAACTTCGCCCTGTGCGACGGGTCCGTCCGGTTCATCCGGGACAGCATCCCGTCGAACCCGGCGAACCTGAGCGGGTGCGGCAGCGCCGTCCGCCCGGACCCGGCCAACCCGGCCACCCTGTACCTGAACCAGCAGCTCGTGTACCCGGACGACGGCAGCGTCCTGACCGGCGAGTTCTAGCGGGGGTTCGGTGGCGGCGTAGCCGACCGGTCTTGTGGCACAGGTCTCCGACCTGTGACGGCTTCACAGGTCGGAGACCTGTGCCACAAGAAAAGGCCGCTACCCGCGGTCCGGAACCGCTCGACACCGTCCCACTCGCCCGTCACCCCTCCCGGGGGCCTCCCGTGTCGCCAGCCTCTCCCGCCGGCCGCCGGCCGGCCTTCGCGTCGATCCTGGCCGCCCTCGCCCTCCTCGCCGGCTGCGCCGGCGGGGACGAGCGGGTGGCCGTCAAGGGGACGGTCAAGCTGAACGGGGCCCCGGTGACCGCCGGGGTCATCCACCTCGTCCCGGCGGACGAGACCGAGAAGCTCACCCGGGCGGGCGGGACCATCACCGACGGGGCGTTCGACATCCCGGCCGAGGTCGGGCCGAACCGGGGCCGGTACAAGGTGTACCTGAGCTGGCCGAAGCCGACCGGGAAGAAGCTCAAGAACCCGGACCCGGTCGAGGCGGCCCGCGGGGTGCCGTGGGTCGAGGAGACCCAGGAGCTGATGCCGAAGCGGTACGCCAAGGACGGCACCCTGACCGCCGAGTTCACCCGCGGGGTGAACCCCCTCGACTTCGACCTCAAGTCCGACTGACCCGCCCGAGGGACCCGCCCGTGATCCTCCCCTTCGTCCTCGCCGCGGCCGCCGCGGCGAACCAGGCCGCGACCCGCGGCGCCGTCGAGGACCGGCCGTACCCGAGCAGGCTGCTCGGCCGGGACGTGACGGTCAAGGTGTACACCCCGCCGGGGTACGCCGGCGGAACGGACCGGTACCCGGTCGTGTACAACCTGCACGGCGGCGGCGGCAGCCCGGCCCGGCAATGGGACCGCACCCGCCAGACCCTGACCGACGCGATGGAGCACCGCCGCGCCAAGCCGGTCATCTACGTGTTCGTCGACGGCCTCGGGAACACCGAGTTCGTGAACACCGCGGACGGCAAGCCGATCGAGCGGAGCATCGTCGAGGAACTCATCCCGTTCATCGACAAGACCTATCGCACGATCGCCGCCAAAGAGGGACGGGCGATCGACGGGTTCTCGATGGGCGGGTTCGGCTGCCTGAGCGTGGCGTTCCGCAACCCGGACACGTTCTGCGCCGTCGTGTCCTACGGGGCGGCCCTGACGATCACGGCGAAGGGCCGGAACTACAAGAGCCCCGAGCACTTCGCCGAGCACGACCCGTTCGCCCTCGCCCGGGCCAAGACCGACGCGGTCCGCAAGGGCGTCCGGGTCCGGATGGTGTGCGGCGACGCCGACGGGCTGTACGGGAGCAACGTCAAGTTCAAGGACCTGCTCGGCGAACTGAAGATCCCGGTGGACTGGGTGCCGGTCCCGGGCGTGGCGCACAACACCAAAGGGCTGTACGAGGAGGTCGGGCTGGAGAGCCTGCTATTCCTCGAAGAGAGCTTCGCGATCGCGGCGAAGGGCGGGCCGATGGACGTGCCGGTGAACCGGGCCGCCCCGGTCCGCGGGCGGGTCGGCGGCACCCGCGTCGGGGACGAGCCGGCCCCGTTCCGCCCGTCCGGCCCGCTCCCCCGGCTGAAGGCGAGCGACGACGGCCACCACCTCGTCACCGCGGACGGCAAGCCGTTCTTCCTGCTCGCCGACACCGCCTGGCTGCTCGTCCAGAACCTCGACCGGGAGGGGGTGGACAAGTACTTGGAGGACCGGGCGGCGAAGCAGTTTTCGGCGGTGCTGACCCACATCGCCCCGTGGCGGCCCGGGAACACGAACGCGGCCGGGGACACGGCGTTCGCCGGCGGCGACTGGGCGAGGCCGGTCGAGGCGTACTGGCGGCACGTGGACCACGTGGTCGGGCAGGCGGCGGCGAAGGGCCTGTACGTCGGGGTGCTGCCGCTGTGGACCCGCAACTACATCAACCTCGTCGGCAAGCCGGACGCCGCCCCGCTGATCGACGCCAAGCAGGCCCACGCCTACGGGGTGTTCCTCGGGAAGCGGTACGGGGCGAAGCCGCACGTCATCTGGGTGCTCGGCGGGGACGCCGCCCCGAAGCACGAGGACACGCACGACGCGCTGGCGAAGGGGATCACCGACGGGGCCGGGGCGGACGGCCCGAGACTGCTCATGACGTACCATCCGAAGGGGACCCCGGACACGTCCGCGACGTGGTTCCACGACCGCGACTGGCTCGACTTCAACATGCTCCAGTCGTCGCACGCCCTGTGGAAGGCGAACGACGCCGAGGTCGCCAAGGACTACGCCCGCCGGCCGGCGAAGCCGGTGCTCGAGGGCGAGCCGTGCTACGAGAACCACCCGATCGCCCACAAGCCGGAGAACGGCCACTTCACCGCCTGGCACGTCCGCACCCGGGCGTACTGGTCGGTGTTCGCCGGCGGGTGCGGGTTCACCTACGGCGGGAACGGGGTCTGGCAGATGGACCGGGACGGGAAGCCGCCGCACCGGGCCACCCACTTCACCCACACCTGGGACAAGGCCCTCGACCTGCCGGGCGCCGGGCAGATGCGGCACCTCCGGGCGCTGGTCGAGTCCCGGCCGTTCCTCAGCCGGGTTCCGGACGACGGGAGCGTGCTGGCCGGCCCCGCCGGCGAGAAGGAGGCCCACGTCCAGGTGACCCGCGGGGCGGACCGGAGCTGGGCCATGCTCTACCTGACGACCGGCCGGCCGGTGACCATCCACCCGGCGAACCTCAAGGGCGCGACGCTCGCGGCGTGGTGGTTCAACCCGCGCGACGGGAAGACCTACGACGCCGCCGGCAAGCCGTCGGCCGAGCCGTTCGAGCGGTTCGCGAACGCGGCGAAGGAGAAGGCGTTCGCCCCGCCCGGCAAGCCCGGCGAGGACAACGACTGGGTCCTGGTGATCGACGACGCGTCCAAGAAGTACCCCGCCCCGGGCGCCCGGCCGTAACCGCACGAGGAACACCCCCATGCCCGCCCTGCCCCGCCGAGCCGCCGTCCTGGCGGTCCTGCTGACCGCGGCCGCGGCCCCGGCCGGCGTCGAGGACCGCACCTACAAGAGCAAGCTGAACGACCGCGAGGTCGCGATCAAGGTGTACACCCCGCCGGGGTACAAGAAGGACGGCAACGACCGGTACCCGGTGGTGTACAACCTGCACGGGGCCGGCGGCGGCAGCCCGGAGCGGCAGTGGGACCGGGCCGGCAAGACGATCGCCGACGCGGTCGAGGCCGGCACGATCGACCCGGTCATCTACGTGTTCGTGAACGGCCTCGGGGACACGTTCTTCGTGGACTACGCGGACGGGTCGCTCAAGGTCGAGAGCATGATCGTGAAGGAACTGATCCCGTGGGTCGACGCGAACTACCGCACGGTGGCCTCGAAGGAGGGGCGGGCGGTGGACGGGTTCTCGATGGGCGGGTACGGGGCGCTGATGCTCGCCCTGCGGCACCCGGACCTGTTCGAGTCGGTGGTGTCGTACGGGGCGGCGCTGATCGAGCCGCGCGGCGAGGGCGACAAGGGGAAGGCCCGGTGGGGGGCGAAGGAGCACGCCGACCAGTTCGACGTCTGGGTGCTCGCCCGGAAGAACGCGGACGCCGTCCGCAAAGGCGTCCGCGTCCGGATGGTGTGCGGGGACAAGGACGGCCTCTACCCGAACAACGTCAAGTTCAAGGACCTGCTCGGCGAGCTGAAGGTGCCGGTCGACTGGGTGCCGGTGCCCGGCGTGGCGCACGACACCAAGGGGCTGTACGTCAAGGTCGGGGTCGAGAGCCTGAAGTTCATCCAGGCCGGGCGCGGCAAGCAACCGGCCGCCCAGCCCGCACCAGTCGGGAGGGTGATCTTCGACGTGGACCTGACCAAGGGCGACGCCGGGCCCGGGGCGGTGACCGGCGGGAAGTGGGACGGCGGGTGGCGGACGACCGGGGCGAAGGGCGAGCGGATCGTGTTCGACGCCGGCCGGGCGGTCGCCAACGGCCGGCTGGAGGTGCGGGTCACCATCCCGCGGAAGCCGTGGGGCGACGGGGCGGCGGGCAAGGTCAACTGGGTCGGGCTGCACGAGGACCCGCGGCTGAACCAGAACGACTCCGCCGGCGACCTGTTCTACGCCCGGGTCGGGAGCGAGGCGTACAAGTTCTCGAACGTGAAGGCCGCCGGCCGGGCGTTCGACCGGACCGAGCACGAGCCCCGCGTCGGGTCGGCGGACGACTGGACGGCCGACGACAAGACGGTCCACGCGGTCACGCTGGAGTGGCGCGACGGGGTGCCGGTGTTCACCGACGCGAGGGGGAAGGTGACCGTCTTCCCGCGCGACAAGGTCGGGGCCGACACCTCGGTGGACGCCCTCCGGTACGCCTTCCTCGGGTCGGACAACTTCACCGGGCTGACCGTCCCGGGGCTGCGGTTCCTGTCGGCGAAGCTGACCGACCTCGGCCCGTCGGCCGCCGCCCCCGCCCCGGAGCGGCTGAAGGCCCACGCCGACGGGCACGTCCTCGTGACCGAGACCGGCCGGCCGGTGTTCCTGCTCGCCGACACCGCCTGGAGCCTGTCGCTGCGGTGCAAGCCGGCGGACGTGACGGAGTACCTCACGACGCGCCGGAAGCAGCGGTTCAACGCGGTCACCTTCGTCCTGTTCAGCCCGGACCAGGACGCGCCCGGCAAGCCGGCCGACATCGTCGGGACGCCGGCGTTCGAGCTGACCAGCGGGAAGCCCGACCCGGCGAAGCCGAGCGCCGCGTACTGGAAGCACGTGGACTTCGTGGTGGCCGAGTGCAAGCGGCTGGGGCTGTACGCGCTGGTCCTGCCGGCGTGGGGCAGCGCGTTCGTCGGCGACTACTCGGGCAAGGCGCTCGACACCGTCTGCTTCACCGAAGAATCCGCCCGGGCGTACGGCCGGTGGCTCGGGGCCCGGTACAAGGGCGAGCCGCACGTCGTCTACGTGCTCGGCGGGGACCGGTCGGCGGTGAACGGCGACCGGGACAGCCGGCCGGTGTTCCGGGCGCTGGCCGAGGGGCTGGCCTCCGCCGACCCGGCGGCCCTGATGACGTACCACCCGAAGAAGAAGGCCCCGCAGTCGTCGGCGTGGTTCCACGACGACAGGTGGCTGTCGTTCCACGGCATCCAGCACTGGCCGGAAGACCAGGTGGCGGCGATCGCGGACGACTACAAGCGGACGCCGCCGAAGCCGACGTGGCTGTTCGAGGGCCGGTACGAGGGGTACTGGAAGACGAAGGAGCCGGAGAAGTGGGGCGAGTGGCAGGTGCGGCAGCAGGCGTACCAGACGGTGTTCGCCGGGGCGTTCGGGCACACCTACGGGCACGAGCGGGTGTTCGGGTTCGGCAAGGACGGGTGGGACTGGAAGAAGGAACTCGACGCGCCCGGCGCCCGGTCGATGACCCACCTGGCGCGGTTCATGAACAGCCTGTCGATGGGGGTGCTGACGACGCGGGTGCCGGACCAGTCGCTGTTGGACGGCGAGGGGAAGGCGGAGCGGTTCCGGTCGGACCGGGTGACCGCGACGCGGTCGCCGGCCGGGCACGTCGCCGCGTTCTACACGGCCGCCGGCCGGCCGGTCACGGTGCGGCTCGACAGGCTGGCGGCCGGGCCGATGAACGTGTGGTGGTTCAACCCGCGGACCGGGAAGTGGGCGAAGGCGGACGGGACCGAGTCCGACCGGATGACGGTTTCCGAGGCCGGGGTGCGGACCGGGCCGGGGGCGGAGGTGCGCGCGTTCGCCCCGCCCGGCAAGCCCGGGGACGGGAACGACTGGGTGCTGGTGCTGAGCAAGAACCCGGCGCTGTACTGAGTGCCGGGTGAGGCGACCGGTCTCGTGGCACGGGTCTCCGACCTGTGATGCCCGCACAGGTCGGAGACCCGTGCCACGAGACCAAACGGGCCACCCCGACTCCCCTCCCGGTTTTCCGATTTCTCATGTCCAACACCGCCCCCGTCCGGCTGTAGCAGTCGGACGGAGGTGACGTGTGGTGCCGACCGACCCTGTCCCCCCACAGGGCGACGACCCGCGCCCCGGCGCGGGCGGCGCCGACCGGATCGAGCTGTTCGTCGGCCTGCTCGGCCGGCACCAGGCCCGCGTCCACCGGTTCGTCCTCGGCCTGGTCCCCAGCCCGAACGACGCGGACGACATCCTCCAGGACACCAACCTGTTTTTGTGGCGCGAGTTCCACCGGTTCCGCCCCGGCACCGACTTCGTCGCCTGGGCGTGCTCGGTCGCGTTCCACGAGGTGCTCGCCTGGCGGAAGCGGCGGAAGCGCGACCGGCTGGTGTTCACCGAGGAGTTCCTCACCGCCGTCCGGGACGAGCTGGTCGGGGCGGCGGACCGGCTGGAAGAACGCTCGGCGGCCCTCGCCCGGTGCGTCGAGCAACTCCCGCCGCACCACCGCGAGCTGATCCGCCTCCGGTACGCGGACGGCGGCGGGGTGGAGCAGATCGCGGCCGCGGTCGGGCGGACGGCCGAGGCCGTGTACCGGATGCTCGGGCGGATTCGACAGGCGCTGCACCAGTGCGTCACCCAGACCCTGACCCGCGAGGCACGGCGATGACCCCGCCGGACGACGAGCTGACGACCCTCGCGGAGGCGGCGGTCGAGGGCCGGCTGACGGAGGGCCAGGCCCGCCGGCTCGAAGAGTTGGTGACCACCGACCCGGCCGCCCGGGCGTTCTACGCCGAGTACGTGTCGCTGCACGCCGCCCTGCGGGTGTCCGGCGGGGCGCCGGCCGTTCCGGCGGGGCCGCGGGCCGCCGGGCGGGTGCCGTTCCGGTCGCGCCGGGCGGTCCGGTACACGGCCGCGGCCGCCGCCGCGGCCGCCTGCGTCGCGGCCGGGGCGTGGGCGTTCGCCCCGCCGGGCCCGGTGGCGACCCTGGCCGACGCCACCGCCTGCCGGTGGGACGCCGGCACCCTGCCGACCGCGACCGGGTCCGGCCTGCCGCCCGGCCGGCTCCGGCTGGCCGAGGGGCTGGCCCGGATCACGTTCGGGAGCGGGGCGGAGGTCCGGCTGGAGGGGCCGGCCGACCTGGAGCTGGTCTCCCCGCTGCGGTGCGTGCTGCACGGCGGGCGGCTGACCGCCACCGTCCCCCCGGGGGCGACCGGGTTCGTGGTCGAGACCCCGAACTCGGTGGTCACCGACTACGGGACCGAGTTCGGGGTGAGCGTCGGCCGGGACGAGGTGGCGAACGTCCACGTGTTCAGCGGGCACGTGGACGTGCTCCACCGCCCGACCGGGCGGACGGAGGAGATGCGGACCGGGGCGAGCCGGCGGTTCGCCCCGGACGGGGCCGGGCCGGTCGACCCGAGCACCGACCCGGACCGGCCGCCCGAGGTCGTCCCGGGGACGCCCCCCGGGACCCGGGCGGTCCAGGTGACGACCGCCCAGGGTCGCGGCCGGGACGCCTACGTCCAGCCGCCGACCCCGGCCCCGCACCGGAACCACTCGGCCACCCTGCTCCTGGTGAAGCGGGCGATGCCGGAGAAGGCCGACTGGGACCGGCGGGCGTACCTCGGGTTCGACCTGGCCGGGGTCGGCGGCGGGGAGGTGGTCGAGGCCGAACTCGGGCTGACCCTGGCCCCGACCCGGCTCGGGTTCGCCGCCCTCGTCCCGGACGCCACCTTCGGGGTGTACGGGGTGACCGGGGACTGGGACGAGAAGGGGCTGGCCTGGGACACCGCCCCGGCCGGCGGCCCGGCCGGGGCCCCGCTCGACCCGGCCCGGGCGGTGCGGGTCGCGGAGTTCGTCGTCCCGCAGGGGCAGCAGACCGGGCGGGTCGCGGCCGGCGGCCCGGGGCTGGCCGAGTTCCTGCGGGCCGGGCGGGACGGGCTCGTCACCCTGGTGGTGGTCCGCGAGACCCCGGGGATCGCGGCCAGCGACCTGGTCCACGGGTTCGCCAGCCGCCGCCACCCGACCCTCGCCCCGCCGACCCTGCGGCTGACCGTCCGCGAGAAGTGAGTTCGCCCCCGTTCATCCCTTACCCCTCGAAGGAGTGGTGTTGTGCCCCGTCCTCTCCCCACCCGCCGCGGCGGGTTCACGCTGATCGAGCTGCTCGTCGTCATCGCCATCATCGCGGTGCTCGTCGGGCTACTGCTCCCGGCCGTGCAGAAGACCCGGGAGGCGGCCGCCCGGACGAAGTGCCAGAACAACATGAAGCAGCTCGGGCTGGCCCTGCACAACTACCACGACACGTACAACCGGCTCCCGCCCGGCGGGTCCGGGCCGCCGAACCCGGACCTCGGGTTCCACGTCCTCGTCCTCCCGTACATCGAGCAGGCGAACCTGTTCGCCGGGTTCAACCCGGCCCAGAACTGGGACTCGGCGGCGAACAAGCCGTTCATCGTCCAGTCGGTCCCGATCCACCGCTGCCCGTCGTCCACCGAGCAGCGGTCGAACGAGGGGACCGGGGCGGAGGTGGTCGGCGGGGAGGCGGCGTACACCACCCACTACCTCGGGGTGATGGGGCCGAAGGGGGCCGGGCCGGGGGGCGTCAGCTACGCGGTGAACGGGCCGACCACCCACGGCGGGTTCGCCCAGCAGGGGGTGCTCGGGTTCAACACCCGGGTCCGGTTCACCGACGTCCAGGACGGGACCAGCAACACCCTGATGCTGGGCGAGATGTCGTGGACCGCGAACCCGTCCCCGCTCCTGTACCGGGCGTGGCCGCGCGGCTGCCGGACCAGCAACAACGCCTGCCTGCCGGCCAAGAACGTGGCCAACTCCTTCGCCTCGACCCCGTACACCGGGGCCAACTTCAACGACCTCAGCTTCGGCAGCATGCACGCCGGCGGGGGGGCGAACTTCGTCCTGACCGACGGGAGCGTCCGGTTCGTCCCGCCGACCGTCGACCTGCTCGCGTACCGGGCGGCGGCTAGCTACAACGGCGGGGAGGTGGCGACCCTGCCGTGAGCCGGGGCCGGGTGGTCCTCGGCGAGCCGGGAGCGTGAGCGACCGGAGGGGGCCCCCTTCCGGTCGCTCACGCTCCCGGCTCGCCCGGTTCCGGTCTGGTTGCCGCCGGCCCGCCGGTATAGACTTAAGGGTGAGAGGTCCGTACCGATGCCGCGCCGCGGGATTCTTCTCCTGACCCTTCGACTCCTCCGGCCGGGCCGGGGCAGGTTCCCTTCGCGCGTCGGATGACCCGAACCACGAAGCACCCGCGGCCCCGGAACTCCCCAGTTCCGGGGCCGCGTCCGTTTCCCCTCCCGAGGTGACGCATGCCCGTGCCGACCGACCCGAGCCGCGTGATCGTGTTCGACACCACCCTGCGCGACGGGGAGCAGAGCCCCGGGTGCAGCATGAACCAGGGCGAGAAGCTGGAACTCGCCCACGCCCTCGCCGCCCTCGGGGTGGACGTGATCGAGGCCGGGTTCCCGATCGCCAGCCCCGGCGACTTCGAGAGCGTCCAGGCGATCGCCCGGCAAGTCCACGGGCCGGTCATCTGCGGGCTCGCCCGGTGCAACCCGGCCGACATCGACCGGGCCGCCGACGCGGTCAAGGACGCGGCCCGGCCGCGCGTCCACGTGTTCCTCGCCACCAGCTCGATCCACCGCGAGTTCAAGCTGAAGATGTCCCGCGACGAGGTCGTGCGGCGGGCGGTGGAGGGGGTGAAGCGCGCCCGCGACCGGGTCGAGGACGTCGAGTTCTCGCCGGAGGACGCGGCCCGCACCGAACTCGACTTCCTGGCCGAGGTGGTGGAGAAGGCGGTCGAGGCCGGGGCCACCACCCTGAACATCCCGGACACCGTCGGGTACGCCGTCCCGAGCCACTACGCCGGCATCATCCGGCATCTCAAGCAGCACGTCCGTGGGATCGACCGGTGCGTCCTGTCGGTCCACTGCCACAACGACCTCGGCCTCGCCGTTGCGAACAGCCTCGCCGCCCTGCTGGAGGGCGCCCGCCAAGTCGAGTGCACCGTCAACGGGATCGGCGAGCGGGCCGGGAACACCTCGCTGGAGGAGGTCGTCATGGCCCTCCACACCCGCCGCGACTTCTACGGCCTCTCCACCGGGATCGACACCCGGCACCTGTACCCGGTGAGCCGGAAGCTGTCGAACGTGACCGGGATGCACGTCCAGCGGAACAAGGCGATCGTCGGGCAGAACGCGTTCGCCCACGAGGCCGGGATCCACCAGGACGGGATGCTGAAGGAGCGGAGCACGTACGAGATCATGCGGCCGGAGGACGTCGGCATCCCGGCGACGGAACTCGTCCTCGGCAAGCACAGCGGGCGGCACGCCCTGAAGCAGCGGGTCGCCGCCCTCGGGTACCACCTGACGGACGACCAGCTGAACCGGCTGTTCGACGAGTTCAAGCGGCTGGCCGACATGAAGAAGGAGATCTACGACGCGGACCTGGAGGCGCTGGCCGAGAACCAGCTGCAGTCCGGGACCGGCAGCGTGTGGGCGCTGGTCGGGTTCACCAGCACCGCCGGAACCGGGTCGCAGACGTCGGCGGCGGTGGCGCTGAAGCACCAGGACGGGTCGGTGCGGCGGGACGCGGCGGTCGGGAACGGGCCGATCGACGCCCTGTTCAAGGCGATCAACCGGGTGACCGGGGCGCAGGTGAAGGTGGTCGACTACCGGGTCCGGTCGGTGACCCAGGACATGGACGCGCTGGGCGAGGCGCAGGTCGAGGTGGAGCACGCCGGCCGGCGCTCGCGGGCGCGGGCGGTGAGCGTGGACGTGGTCGAGGCGAGCGCCCTGGCGTACCTGGAGGTGGTGAACCGGGTCGCGTCCCGGCAGCTCCGCGACCGGCTGAAGCCGACCGACCACGTCCCGACCGAGGTGGTCCCGGGGGCGTGACTTTCTGGGCGAACTCCGACCGTCAGGGAGGGGGTGCGTCCCCGCCCCGGGGTGTCGCCCCATCTCGCGGTGACGTCACCCCCTCCCTGACGGTCGGGGTTCGCCCGGTGTGGTCACTTCCCGCGGTTGTCGCGCTCGAGCTGCCGGAGGAACGCGAGCGCCTCGTCCACCGTCGGGACGACCGCCCCCGGCACCCGGCCGGCGTCGTCCAGCTCCCGCAGCAGCATCAGGTCGTCGAAGTCCTCCGCCTCCTCCAGCCGCCGGCGGGCGCGTGCTCCGAGCGTCCCGGCCCGGTACGCCTGCGCCTCCATGTGGTGTTCGATCAGCCACGCCGTCCGCGGGGTGACCAAGCCGTCGAGCGCCTGGAGCGCCGCCGCGACGTGGTCGTGCGGGTCGATCCCCTTCCCCACGTCGTGCAGCAGCGCCGCGGTGACGAACTCCTCGTCCCACGGGCGGGCGTCCCGGGCCAGCTCGAACACCTGCAGCAGGTGGTACAGCACGTCCCCTTCCGGGTGGTACTTCGGGTTCTGCTTGACGCTCTCCAGCGGCAGGAGCAGCAGGCGGAACAACTGGTACGGGTCGACCGCCTCGTCCCGCTCGGCCAGCGCCTCGTCGAGCCGCACCTCGGGGTGCTCGCGGGCGATCAGCTCCTCCAGTTCGCGGGTGCTGGCCCGCTCGATCGCCTTCCCGGTGATCGACGACTTGAACACGTAGTGGGCCTTGTCCTCGGGGTACACCGTCAGCTCGAACGGGAACCGGTCGTGGACGTGGACGTGGGTGAAGACGCGCGACTCGCCGTGCTTCTCGACCTGCTTCCGCTCGACGTCGAACTGCAGCCCCTCCTCCTCCAGCACCGCCGTGACCGGTTCGAGGTGGTCGCTGAACAGGTGGAGGTCGACGTCCGACCCCTTGCGGACGTGCCCGGTCATCACGCTGCCGATCAGCCGCGGGCGGAACCGGGCGAGCCGCCGCATCAGCCACAGGGCGGCGAGCCGCATGTCCCGGAGGTCGGCGGTACGGCGCTCGCCCTCGTGCATCCGGGCGAACGCCTGCACCTGGTCGCGGATCTCGGCGTTGCTCGGCAGGTCGGACGGCTTGACCGACCCGCGGCACAGGCGGGCGGCGGCCTTCCGCTTGGCGGTGAAGTACTCGGACTCCTCCCGCTCGTACATCAGGCGGGCGGCCTCGAACGCGATCGCGTGGCGGAGCTTGGCGTCGGACACGACGGCTGCGGCGGATGCGAGTTTAGCGAGCCTGTCCGGTGCCGCCGCGAGGCTCGTGACGGAATGATACGCGCCGCGGCGGGGAAGTTCACGGCGAACCCGGGGCGTCAGCGACGGGGTGCTACCCCACCCCGGGGGCGAGGTCACCCCGTCGCTGACGCTCCGGGTTCGCCCGGCGGTGCCGGCGGGGTCCGCGACACGACGTAGAACAGCAGCATGTTCCGGCCGTAGGTGCGGACGTCCCACGCGGCGGGGTCGGGCAGCTTGTCGAGCGGGAACCCGTCCTCCGCCTGGATCGTCAGCACCGAGTCGTCCGGGGCCTTGTCCAGCAGCGTCCGCACCAGGGCCAGGAACCCGTCGGCCCGCTCCGTCAGGTCCGGGAACGGCGGGCTGAGGAACAGGTTCACCGGGTCCGCGCCCGTCGGGATCCACCGCTCCGCCCACCGGTACACGTCGGCCTTCAGCACCTGCACCCGGTCGGCGACCCCGAACTGGTCGGCGTACTTCTGGATGTCGGCCGCCGCCCGCCCGTCTTTCTCCACCAGCCGCGCCGACGCCGCCCCCCGGCTCACCGCCTCCAGCCCGACCACCCCGGTCCCGGCGAACACGTCGAAGAAGACGCGCCCGGGGACGGCGTTCCCGAGGATGCTGAACAGCGCCTCGCGGACCATCTGCGGGGTCGGCCGCAGGCCCTCGTGGACGAACGCGGTGAGCTTCCGCCCGCGTAAGGTGCCGGCGACGATCCGGATCTGGGTCTTCTCGCTCATTGCGGGGCACGGAGTACGGGGGGAGCCGGTCACGGGGTCGTTCCCCAAACGACCCGAGCATTATATCCGGCCGTCTCGCCGGCCCGCGACGCCCGGCCGGCCCCGATCGACCTTTTCCGCCCCGCCGGGCGGGGCTATAAGGGCGCAAAACCCGACGGCCGGCCCGTTCCCGGGTGGCCCGTCCGCAGAGGAGACGTGCATGCGACCCGCCGGCTTCACCCTCGCCGCCCTGCTCGTCGGCGTCGCGGCGGCGACCGGTCAGCCGCCGATGGCGCCCGCCGGCCAGCCGCCCGCGCCCCCGCCGCCGGCCGCCCCCGCCGCGCCTGCCCAGGAACAGCTCCTGAACCAGCACCTGGCCGGGTGGGAGAAGCGGATGGGGGAGGTGAACAACTTCTGGCTCAGCCTGAAGCTGAAGCGGACCGACGCCCTGACCAAGTTGGACAAGACGTACACCGGCGTGGTCCTGTGCATGAAGCCGAACCTGGCCCGGCTCCGGCTGGCGAACGACGCGGACAAGGACGGGAAGGACTACGAGGCGTACATCTGCAACGGGAAGGCGGTGTACGAGTACAGCGGGCTGCGGAAGACGGTGACCGAGTGGCCGCTCCCGGACCCGAAGGCCGGGGCGACCGACAACCTGATGATCGACTTCGTCTCCGGGCTGAAGGCGAAGGACGCGAAGGAGCGGTTCGACCTCACGCTGTTCAAGGAGGACCCCCACTACGTGTACCTGGACGTGAAGCCGAAGGCGGCGAAGGACAAGGCCGAGTTCCAGCAGCTGCGGATGGCCCTGTACGGCCCGGGCACCAAGTTCGCGTACCTCCCGGCCCAGGTGAACCTGGTGAAGCCGAACGGGGACGCCGAGTCGTGGTCGTTCTCCGACCCGCCGCCGCAGACGAACGTCCCCGGGATCACCCCGAAGGAGTTCGAGTACGTGCCGGTGGCGGGGTACCCGCTGGTCAAGGGCCAGGCACCGGCGCCCGCCGGGCCGCGGGTCGGGGAGCCGAAGCTCCCCGGCGGGACCAACCTGCCGCCCGGCGGCGGGGCGGTCCGCCCGGGCAAGCAGTAGCTGGAG
>JAESGM010000186.1_pt1 | contig 125299 bp, 131 predicted proteins | sample 9269721 | NCBI WGS metagenome assembly JAESGM01 (sample SAMN15720920, study PRJNA650825) | algae metagenome | isolation source: Komarekiella atlantica HA4396-MV6 and co-occurring heterotrophs from... | place: USA: Theobald House, Kauai, HI | collected 2009-07-29 | reverse complement strand
GCAGGCGCTCGAACTGGAGCGGCAGAATGCGGCTGTTGTCGCGCAAGTCGCCACTGCCCGACAGGAGCAGGCCTCCAGCACCGCGCAATATCGTCAATCTCTCGACGAAGAGCGCGCGCAGCGCTCGGCTCTGGCGAGCGAGCGAGCTAGCGGCGGCCCAACGTGAGATCGAAGCGCAGACGGTGCAGCGCGACAAGGCGCGCGGCGAGGCTGGGCAGCTCAGGCAAGCAAGCGAAACCGTGATCGCGGATCTGCGTCAGGCCCTCGGGCAGGAGCGTGATCGTGCCGCGACCGCGACGCAGGAGTTGGTGTCGCTGCGCGCCGCGTCGGCGCAACCCGCGGCGGCCGTCAGCGAGCCTCCCAAGGCTTTGCAGGCAGTAACTGCGGTCGCGACGGCACAGCCCGTGGCCGTCGAGGCGCGCAACGGCCCCGAGGCGGCGCGCCTGGTCGCCAGGGCGAGCGCGCTGCTCGGTCAGGGCGACATTGGCTCCGCCCGCGTCGTGCTCGAACGCGCGGCCGAAATGGGCAGCGCCCGAGCGAGCTTCATGCTCGCCGAAACCTACGATCCCCGCATCCTGTCCGCCTGGGGGACCTATGGCACGCGCAGCGAGGTGAGGAGGGCGCGCGAGCTTTATGCGCGGGCGCAGGCCGGTGGCATCGCGGAAGCGAAGGATCGTGTCGAGGCCTTGCGGCAGTTGCCGGATGGCTGAGTCCACGACCGGCCGCCAGGCCGGTCGACGCGCGAGAGGAAGAATGAGGATGGTGATGGCACGGGGACGATATCTTGCCCTGCTGATCGCGCTTGCAGGGCTGGCCGGCTTGGCACCGGCGTTCGAGGCGCCTCTGGCACAGACCTCGCAGGTCAGCGCGGCCTCGCAGCGACGCATGATCCGGCCGGCCCCGACCGAACAGGAGAAGATGAATGCCTGGACGGTTGGTCTCGCGGCGGGGCTGCTGGAGGGGGCGCCATTGCGCCTCGGCGCGGAGATGGCCCGCGTCGTCGATGACGGTGCGAATCTGCATCTGCTCCCGATCGTGACCCGCGGCGCCACAGAGAACCTGAACTCGCTGCTCTATCTGCGCGGCATCGATACCGCGATCATCAATTCCGATGCGCTGGAGGAGTACAAGGCCCAGATGCCGCAGATCCGGCGCAAGGTCACCTATGTGCTCAACCTCTTCCCGTCGGAGCTGCATGTCTTCGTCCGGCCGGAGATCCAGAGCCTGCAGGATCTTGCCGGCAAGAAGGTGAACTTCAACACGCTCGGAACCGCAGCCGCCTATTCGGGACCGCTGATCTTCAGCCGTCTCGGCATCAGCTCCGAGAACACCTTCATCCCTCACCAGGTCGCGCTCGAACAGATGCGCAAGGGCGAGATGGCGGGTGTCGTCTTCATCACCTCGAAGCCGGTGGATGCCTTCGTCCGCGGGCGCTTCGAGCCTGGCTTCAAATTCCTGCCGGTGCCTTACGACAGCAAGTTCGAGGACTATTATCTGCCTGCCGTGCTGGAGGCCGGCGAGTATCCCGGCCTGATCAAGGCGGGCGAGCGGGTCTCGACGATCGCGGTGCCGACCGCCCTGGTCGCGTTCAACTGGGCGCCGCAGACCAACCGCTACGAGCGCGTCGCCCGCTTCGTCGACCTCCTGTTCAGCCGCGTCGAGAAGCTGCAGGCGCCGGGCTTCGACGCCAAATGGAAGTCGATCAGTCTCGCCGCGACCGTTCCGGGCCTCGACCGTTTCCCGGCGGCACAGGAATGGCTGGATCGCAAGGCGCAGACGCAGCGTGCGAGTCGATGAAACTGATCATGCTGTTCGTCGCATTCGAGATTGCGAGCAGGATCGCCTTCGCGCAGGGGCCGGTCGATCCGATGGCGCAGCTTCGCGCCTGCTCGCTGCTCGATCCGGCGGAGAGGCCCGCCTGCCTGAACAAGCTGCCCCAGCCGGCGAAGGTGCCTCCGCGCCCGGCCGGCGAGGCGGAAGGCTGGATCATCAGCGAGACCACTTCGCCGGTCGACTACACACCGATCGTCACCGCCACCACCTTCGCCCAGGGCAATCCCGCCGCAGGATTGAAACAGCTCTCCATTCACTGCCGCGGCGGCCGGACGGAGATGGTGATCGCTGGGCCGGCCGTCGCCGGTGGCAGCGACGACTACGCCTTGTCCTATCGTCTCGATGACGGCCAGCCCGTGCCGGTGGCAGCCGGCAAGCCGTCCTATGGCACTGGCGTCGCCTTCCGGGGCGACGTGGTCGGCCTCCTGCTCTCTCTGCCGGGCGAAGGCGACATCGCCATCCGTCTGACGGCACGGACCGGTGCCGTCCAGGACGGGCATTTTTCCCTCGCGGGCCTGAAGGCGGCGCGGGACCGGGTCTCGGCAGCCTGCAAATGGCCGCGCACCGTCGCGCGGCCACGTAGCGAATGATCCTCGAACTCAGGGACAGGATGCGATGATGATCAGCTTCAAGGGTGTTATCGGTACGGTGCTGGCGGCTGGCGTGACCTTCGCTCTCGCCGCTTCGCCCGTGGTCGCACAGGGCACGAAGCAGAGCGCTGTCCAAGCGCCGAAGCCGCCCGTTCCCGAGCGGAAGCCGCACCGGCTCATCCTGCAGGTCAACACGAACGACCCTGCGATGATGAATCTCGCGCTCAACAACGCGACCAATGTGGTGCAGTACTATCAGGAGCTCGGCGAGAAGGTGGAGATCGAGGTGGTCACCTTCGGCCCCGGCCTGCACATGCTGCGCGACGACACATCGCCGGTGAAGGCGCGGATCTCGACGATCGCCCTGAGCACGCCGGCCATTTCCTTCAAGGCCTGCGGCAACACCCAGGGCAATATGAGCAAGGCCGAGAACAAGGAGATCGCCCTGATCTCCGAGGCGACGGTGGTGAAGTCCGGCGTCGTCCGGGTCATGGAGCTGCAGGAGAAGGGCTGGACCTACGTCAAACCGTGATCGGCCGCTGTTTCGGGCCGCATCGCAATCGCGTTGACGCGTGGTCTGCGGCGACGCTGTGCCGATGACGCGGTCGCCCCGGTGCATGCCTGCCTTGCCGCCTGAACCTTGCCCTTTCCGGCCAAGAGCCTAAGAGCAGCCCGACCTATCCTGGCTCGGGTGCATGATGATCGCCGGAATTCCCCTGAACGACCTGATCTTCCTCGCGGTGTCGCTGATCGCGGCGGGCGCCGTCACCGGCTTGCTCGCTGGCTTGTTCGGCGTTGGCGGCGGCGCCGTCATCGTGCCGGTGCTCTACGAGGTCTTCCGGGTGATCGGCGTGCCCGAGGAGGTCCGCATGCCGCTCGTCGTCGGCACTTCGCTGGCGGTGATAATCCCGACCTCGATCCGCTCCTACCGCGCCCATCTCGCCAAGGGGCTGGTCGACACCTCGATCATCAAGATCTGGGCCGTGCCGGTCGTGCTCGGTGTTCTCGGCGGCAGCTTCATCGCGCGCTATGCCCCGCCGGATGTGTTCAAGGCGGTCTTCGTCGCGGTCGCCTTCGCCAGCGCCATGCGCCTGCTTTTCGCCTCGGACCGCTGGAAGCTTGGCGACGACATGCCCGGTCCCTTCCTGATGCGGATCTACGGCCTGATCATCGGCGTGCTCTCGGCGCTGATGGGCATCGGCGGCGGCCAGCTCTCCAGCCTGTTCATGACCTTCTATGGCCGGCCGATCCATCAGGCGGTGGCGACCTCCTCGGGCCTTGGCGTGCTGATCTCGATCCCCGGCGCGCTCGGCTACATCTATGCCGGCTGGCCGAAGATGGACATCCTGCCGCCGCTCTCGCTCGGCTATGTCTCCTTCATCGGCTTCCTGCTCTTCATCCCGACCTCGATCTGGACGGCGCCGATCGGCGCGCGCTTGGCGCACCGCCTGTCGAAGCGCCGGCTGGAGGTCGCTTTCGGCATCTTCCTGCTGCTGGTCTGCGCCCGCTTCTTCTGGTCGCTGATTGCCTGAGGCGCATGCCATGCTTCGCGTCCGCCCTTGCGAGCAGGCCGATCATTCCGCGCTCGTCGGCGTGCTGGCTGAGATGCAGGCGCATTACCGCGTGCCCTGTCCGCCCGATGCCGAGATTCGCGCCGGGTTGGCGAACCGACCGGCCGGGGCTGAACTGCTCGTCGCCGAGCATGACGGCGCAATCGTTGGCTTCGCCGCCTTCTCCGCGATCTATCCGGGGCCTGGCCTCCGGCCCGGCTGCTTCCTCAAGGAGATCTACGTCGTGGAAGCGGCTCGCGGCTTCGGCGCCGGCCGGGCGCTGCTCGCCGAGCTGGCGCGGCTCGCACTCGCACGGGGCCTCGGCCGGATCGACTGGACGGCGGCGCGCGACAATGAGCGCCTGCTGCGCTTCTACGAGAGTCTCGGTGCGATGCCGCAGCCGGAGAAGGTCTTCTTCAGGCTGGCTGGGGAGGGGCTTGCCCGTCTCGCGGAAGGCTGAGCTTCTGCCGTCATTGCGAGGAGCAAAGCGACGAAGCAATCCAGGGGAGCGTAGAGCGCTGCCGCTCCTGGATTGCTTCGCTTACGCTCGCAATGACGTTCAGGATGGCTCTGACTTCGCTTTCAGGCGCCCCTCCAACGTTGCCATGATGGCGAGCCGCTCCGCCTCCGAGAGCCGCGACCATTGCGCGATCTCCTGCAGGGTGCGCCCGCAACCCTGGCAGAGCTTGCTCGCCGGATCGATCACGCAGATTTTGACGCAAGGGCTGGAGATCGCACTCATCGCCCGCCCCAGCCGATGACGATGGCGAGGCCGAGATAGATCGCGATCTCGCCGAGCTGCTGCGCCGCGCCGAGGATGTCGCCGGTCTGCCCGCCGATCAGGCGGGTGGCCGTGCGCGACAGCCAGAAGGCCGCCAGCAGCGACAGGGCTAGGCCTAGCATGATGCCGGCAAAGGGGAGGGCGCCGGTCGCAGCCAATAGCAAAGCGAGGGCGCCAGACAGCCCATAAGCGACTGGCAGCACCGACCGCTCCGGCTGCCCGACCGAGGCTGACGCGCCGTCGCGCCGGGTCGGCGGGGTCGTGGCGAGGATGCGAATGCCCTCGACACGCGACCAGGGCGCAGCGACGAGCACGGCCGCTGCTGCAGCCCATGCCCCGGCGCCCTGCAGGATCGCCGCGAGCGCGCTCACCCGCAGCAGCAGCGACAGACCGAGCGCCAGCGCGCCGAAGGTGCCGACGCGGCTGTCCTTCATGATCTCCAGCCGCCGCTCCGGCGTGTGCCCGCCGAACAACCCGTCGGCTGAGTCGGCGAGACCGTCCTCGTGGAGGGCGCCGGTCGTCACCACGAGCGCGGTGACGGCGAGTGCCGCGGTCAGCAAGGCGTTGACGCCCGCAAGGCCGGCCAGCAGCGCAATCAGCGTCGCAGGCGCCGCGATGACCAACGCCGCGAAGGGCAAAGCGCGCGGCACCAACCGGAAATCTGGCAAGGCGTGCGGGTTCTCTCCCGGCAATGCCGGCACCGGCAGGCGCGAATAGAAGCGGATGCAGGTTGCGGTCGCGATCAGCCAGCCCGGCCAGGCGGGCGGGGTTGCCTGCGTCGCATCATCGCTGTCGGTTTGCGCCACGCCGCCCTCGGATTGTCTTCGTCCGCTCCAGCCTATAGCAGCAGCGGCTGCGCGGCGGCGATCTCGTGCTGCCCGATTCCTCAGGTTTTCAAGATCGGCTCCTCAGATGTCTGCGATGCCCGCCTCCGGCCTGCCCTTCGACGATATCCGCAACCTCATCGCCAACATGCCGGGCCCCGACATGGCGGCGGCCAACACGGTGCGCGCCCGCGACAAGGAGCTGACCAAGCCGGCCGGTAGCCTCGGTCGGCTGGAGGAGATCGCCGAATGGCTCGCCGCCTGGCAGGGTAAGGCGCCGCCGCGGGTCGACCGGCCGCTGGTCTGCGTTTTCGCCGGCAATCACGGTGTTGTCGCCCAGGGCGTCTCGGCCTTTCCGCAGAGCGTGACGCGCCAGATGCTGGAGAATTTCGCCGCCGGCGGCGCCGCGATCAACCAGATCTGCGCCGCCTATGATCTCGGTTTCAAGGTCTTCGACCTCGCGCTCGATCTGCCGACCGGGGACTTCACGCAAGAGGACGCGCTCGACGAGCGCGCCTGCGTCGCCACCATGGCCTTTGGCATGGAGGCGCTCGCCGGCGGGGCCGACCTGCTCGCGCTTGGCGAGATGGGCATCGGCAACACCACCTCGGCAGCAGCGATCTTCGCTGCGCTCTATGGCGGCGGCGCTGCCCAATGGTGCGGCCGTGGCACCGGCGTCGACGATGATGGCCTGAAGCGCAAGATCGCCGCGGTCGAGGCGGGGCTGAAGCTGCACGCCAATCATCTGAGCGATCCGCTCGAAGTGCTGCGCCGTTTCGGTGGCCGCGAAATGGCGGCGATCTGCGGCGCGATTCTCGCTGCGCGCCTGCAGCGCATCCCGGTGATCCTCGACGGCTATGTCGTGACAGCCGCCGCCGCGATCCTGCACGCGCTCGATCCTTCCGCACTCGACCATTGCATCGCCGGCCATCTCTCGGCCGAAGGCGCCCATGCGCAGGCGCTGGTCAAGCTCGACAAGCAACCCTTGCTGGCGCTCGATATGCGCTTGGGCGAGGGGACTGGTGCAGCGCTCGCCGCCGGCCTGGTCAAGGCCGCAGCCGGCGTCCATTCCGGCATGGCGACCTTCGCGCAGGCGCAGGTCTCGCAGAAGGGCGAGTAACTCGAAAAACGCGCCGGATATCCAGCCCGGCGCGTCTTTGACCCGTCAGGCGCCGAAGCGCTCGATCACTTCGGCCAGCGGCACATGGCCCTTGAAGGCGCCCTTGCCGGCCGGTGTCTCGCCGTTTTCCAGCGCGGTCGCGAAGACCACCGCCGGATCGGCCTCGACCCGCTGGCGGAGCGCCTGCAGCTTCGGCCAGCGCGAGAGATCGGCGACCTTGTGGTACTCCAGCCAGCGCGCCACGCCGGCGAGCAGCCCGTCGGCGAGGCTGTGCCTGCCGCCCACCAGCCAATTCCCGCCGTCCAGCGTTTCTTCCAGCCGGTCATGGCGCTCGATCACCCGCTCGCGCCCGAAACGACGCAGCGCCGCTTCGAAGTCGGGATCGGGTTCGGGCAGTTCCAGCGAGACCCAGAGCGGGAGGAAGGCGCCGGTGAAGCCGGTGTTGAGGAAGCCCATGAGCTGGTGCATCCGGTCGGCTTCGGCCGAGAGCGGGTCGAAGCTGATCCGCCGCTCTGTGTCGCGCGCCTCGAGATAGGCGGCGATCGCCATCGTCTCGGTGAGCGGGCGGCCCTTCTCCGTGATCAGCACCGGGGTCTCGACGCGCTGGTTGATCCGCTTGTAGGGCGGCTCGCGCATCTCGCCGAGCATGTCGACGCGGCTCAGCTTATACGGCTGGCCAAGCCATTCCAAAGCTGTGACCAGGCCCATCGAGGTCCCGGACGGGTAGCCATAAACGAGGATCGGTTCCATCTTGCGTTTTCCATGTGGGTTGGGAAACGCTGCGCAGCGGGGTGGAACCTAGTCATCCATCGCCCCATGTAAATTACGCACATTTCTGTAACCACACGCGGAACGGATCATGAAGGACGTCGTGTCCGACTGCTCGATCGAGAGCGTCATGCGGGTGCTGAGCGGCCGCTGGCCGACCCTGCTGCTCTATTATCTGAAGGACGGCACCAAACGCTTCAGCGAGCTCCGGCGCGACAATCCGACCGTCTCGCACCGCATGCTGGCACTGGAGCTGCGCAAGCTCGAAGCCGCCGGCGTCGTCCGACGCATCGACCATGACGGCTATCCGCGACGGGTCGACTACGAGCTGACGGTGGCGGGCCTGCGCCTGGTGCCGCTGATCGATGCGCTCGGTGACTGGTGGGATGAGGTCGAATCCGAGCGCAGCGCGACGGCGATACTGCCAAAGGTCGCCTGAGCAAAACGCTGGACCCGCTTTCACAAGCCCTGCGAGCAGGCGAGCCGATCGGATGACAGATGACGTAACTGATATCGCGATCCGGCCTCTCGAAGCTGGCGATCGCTCCGGCTGGGAGAAGCTCTGGATCGGTTACCATGCGCATGGCCCGTTCGGTGGTCCGCCGCCACCGGCTGCCGTCACGGACCTGACCTTCGCGCGATTTCTATCGGACGATCCCATGACGGCTCTGGTTGCCGTTCAGCAAGGCGCACTCGTCGGGATCATCCACGCCGTCTTCCACCCGGTGACCTCGTCGGACAAGCCGGTCTGCTTCCTCAACGACCTGTTCGTGGCCGAAGCGGCCCGCCGGCGCGGTGTAGGGCGGCGATTAATCGAGGCTCTCTACGATCTCGCCCGCGCCAGGGGGGCCATACGGGTCTACTGGCACATGCAGGTGGAGAACCGGACGGCGGCGGAGCTCTACGACAAGGTCGCCAGCCGCTCGGGGCACACGGTCTTCAAGAGAACATTCTGATCCCGCGCTGATGAGGCGCGGGACCATGGCACTCCGTCTTGGGGCGCCTTGCGACGATCGGTTCTCACTTCGGGTCGAGCGAGATCTTGGCCGCGGTGGCGACCTCTTTCCAGCGCGCGATATCGGCGCCGAGGAAGCTGCGGAACTCGGCCGGCGTGCTGCAGACCGTCTCGCCGCCGAGCACGGAGAGCTTTTGCTGGACCTGCTGGTCGGCGCAGGCCTTGACCACCTCGGCATGGAGCCTGGCGATGATCTCGGCTGGCACGCCGGCCGGAGCCAGCAGGCCGAACCAGGCCACCGTCTCGTAGCCGGCGAAACCGCTTTCCTCCACGGTCGGCACGTCCGGTAATGCGGCGGCGCGCTTTCGGGTGGTGACGGCAAGCGGCGTCACCTGCCCGGACTGAACCAGTCCGATCGCGGGCGGCAGGTTCACTGCCATGAACTCGATCTGGCCGGAGACGATGTCGTTCAGGGCCGGGGCCGAGCCGCGATAGGGCACATGCGTCGCCTCGATGCCGGTCAGCACCTTCAGATATTCCGAGTTCATATGAGCCGAGGAGCCGTTGCCGCCCGAGGCGAAGCTGAGCTTGCCGGGATTGGCCTTGGCATGCGCGACGAGCTCGGCGAGCGACTTCACCGGCAGTTTCTTGCTGGCGAGGAAAATGTTCGGCGCGCGATAGACCAGCGAGATCGGCGCGAAATCGCGCATCGCATCATAGGGCACGTCCTTGTAGGTCGCGGGGATGATGCCATGCGAGCCGGCATTGGCCATGATCAGGGTGTAGCCGTCCGGAGCTGCCTTGGCGGCGGCCGCCGAGCCGACGACGCCGCCGGCGCCCATCCGGTTCTCGACGATGAAGGGCTGCCCGAGCGCCGCCTGCAGCTTCTCGCCGATCAAGCGCGCCGCGATGTCCGAACCGTCGCCGGGCGCGCTCGGCACGATCAACGTCACCTGCCGTTCCGGCCAGGGAGCGGCCTGCGCCGCCAGCAGGCCGAAGCCGAGCAAGGCGCCCACACATGACGCGACGAACTTCCCCATGCCTGCCTCCCATTCGATGTGATCACAATTATTATTTGGATGCCTTGACAGGCAGCGATATACGGCATTTGTGATCAAATCAATGGATGAGCCGCTATCACTCGCCGACTCCGTCAAGGACATGATCCGCGCCGACATCCTCGACGGCGGGCTCGGTTTCGGCGCGCGCTTGCGGATCCGTGAGTTGGCGACGCGCTACGGCGCGAGCCCGATGCCCGTGCGCGAGGCGTTGCGCAGCCTGGTCGGAGAAGGGCTCGTCGCAGCCGTCGCCAATAAGGGCGCACGCGTCGTCACGGTCGATGCCGATTACATCCGCCACCTCTTCACCATCCGCATCGCCGTCGAGGTCGCACTGGCGCGGCAGGCGGCGCTCGCGATCGATGACACCGGGTTCGCCGAGGTCGCGGCGCTGGAGCAGGAGCGGCTTGCCGCCGTCGCCCGTGGCGATTTCGCTGGGGGCGTCGCCATCAACCAGCGCTTCCATCGCCGCATCTACGAGGCGGCTGGCAATGCCGAGGGGCTTCTCCTGCTCGACCGGCACTGGCTGCTGCTGGCGGCGATCTGGTCACGCTATGGCTATCGGCCCGAGCGGCTGGGCGGCGTGGCGAGCGACCATGATCACATCCTGCGGGCGCTGGCCGAGCGCGATGCCGACGCCTGCGGCGTGATGACCGCGGCCCATGTCACCAAGGCCCGTCAGGACATGCTGGCGCAGCTCGCAGGTCACGAGGCGAGAACGCGATGATGGCAACCGATCGCATCGAGCGCGCGCGGCTGCGCGTCCTGCGCATCACCGACAAGACACGATGGGTCTTCCTTGAGCTGGCCTTCGCCTCAGGTGCGAGGGGCGTGGGCGAGGCCAGCCTGAACGGTCAGGAGCGGCTGCTCGTCGATTCGGCGCTGGCGCATCTCCCTGCCTGGCTCGCCGGTGCGCCGTTGCCGGATTTCGACCGTCCGGTGCCGTTGCCGCTCGCCACGATCGCGACTGCCTTCGATGTCGCCCGCCGCGACGCTGCGGCCCGGCGTGAGGGTAAGCGGCTGGCCGCCGCGCTCGGGGTGTCGACCGATGTCCGAATCCCGCTCTACGCCAATATCAACCGGCGCACGCGCGATCGCACGCCCGTTGGCCACGCCGCCAGCGCGATGGATGCGCTTGCAGCCGGTTTCGAGGCGGTCAAGATCGCGCCCTTCGACGAGGTCACGCCCTCTCTTTCCGATGATACCGAAGGGCGGGCGGCGCTGGAGCGTGGGCTCGAACGGATCGCCGCCGTCCGCGGCGCCTTGGGCGGCAAGCGGCGCCTGATGGTCGATTGCCATTGGCGCTTTGCGCCCGATCTGGCCTGGCGTTTGGTCGAGGCGGTGCGAGAGCACGATCTCTACTGGCTGGAATGCCCGGTGGCCGAAACATCCGCCAATCTGCCATTGCTCGGGCAGATGCGGCGCAAGCTCAACGTGTCGGGGACGCTATTGGCTGGGCTGGAGGAGTTCTCCGGTGCGAATGCCTTTCTCGCCTTCGCCGAAGCCTATGACGTGATGATGCCCGACATGAAATATGTCGGCGGCGTTGACGAGATGCTGCGCACCGGTCACGCGCTTGCCGAGCGGGGCATCGCGGTCTCGCCGCATAATCCGACCGGCCCGGTCTGCCATGCCGCGAGCCTGCATCTCAGCGCCGCCTTGCCGGGTTTCAGCATGCTCGAAGTCCAGTTCGACGAGACGCCGCTCTTCTTCGATCTCGGGCGGCCGGCCGTGCCGAGCTTCGCAGGAGGAGCCTCGGATCTGCCGGCTGCAGCAGGGCTGGGGCTCGATCTCGATGAGGAGCAGGTCGAACGGCTCTGCGTCCTCGATCTCACGCTTCGACCATCGGCCTGACGGGCTTCGGAAGCGGAGCCTATGCTGCCGAGCGCTCGCCGGGGTGCGGCAAGGCTGGCAGCGTATCCATCACGCGCTCGGCGGGAAGCGTAATCGTCACCTCGGTGCCGGCGCGCGGGCTCGATTTGATGCGGAAGCCGCCGCCATGCAGGTCGACCAGGCCCTTGACGATCGGCAGGCCCAGGCCTGAGCCCTGCTCGGCCGTCTTGATCGCCAGCGAACCGCGCCCGAAGGTCTGCATCACCACCGGAATCTCGTCCTCGGGGATGCCCGGGCCGGTGTCGCTGATGCTGACATATTGCCCGCCTGTGGCGGTCCAGCCGACCTTGATCGAGATCTCGCCGCCCTGCGGGGTGAACTTGATCGCATTTGCCAGGATGTTCAGCACGGCCTGGCGGATGGCGCGCTCGTCGGCCCAGATGCGCGGCAGCTCCGGCTCGGTCGCCTGGCTGATCGCCTGACCCTTCGCCTTGGCGCGCAGGTTGAGCATGTGCGCGGCATCGTCGGCGATCGCGGCGAGGCTGATTGCTTCCTCGTTGAGCTCATATTTGCCGGACTCGATGCGCGAAAGGTCGAGGATTTCGTTGATCAGCGTCAGCAGATGTTGGCCCGAGGAGTGGATGTCGCCGGAATATTCCTTGTAGGAGGCGTTGGCGTGCCCGCCGAACACCTCGTTCTTCATCACCTCGGAGAAGCCGAGGATGGCGTTGAGCGGTGTGCGCAACTCATGGCTCATCGTCGCCAGGAAGCGCGACTTGGCGAGATTGGCTTCTTCCGCCTTGCGCCTGGCTTCGTCTGAATTGGCCTTGGCGGTCTCGAGCTCGGCGATCAGCGCGTCCTTTTCGGCCCGGAACTCGATCGTCTCCACCGAGGTGGAATAGAGCCGGTTGGTCAGGAAGATGAAGAAGAGCTGCGCGCTGGCCGCCATCAGCAGCATGGTGATGCTGTCGATGTCGCTGCGGCCACTGAAGGTCAGGACGATCGCGCCGACGATCGGGACGAGGCCCGAATAGACCGCGACGGGGATTGCCGCTGCAAGCGTGACGGTGAGCGCGCTGACGATCAGCAGCGCCGTCATCAGGAAGAAGCGGGCGCCGGGCGCCTCGATACCGATGAAGAGGCTGGCCAGCAGGGCCCAGGACAGGCCGTGCAGCAGTTCGCCTGCGGGCAGAAGCCTGCGCCAGAAGGCGATGCGCGCGGCTGCGGACGGTTCTGCCAGGAAACGACGGCACAGCACCGCGGTGAACGCAGTGGTCAGAAGGACCAGGCCGAGCCAGATCGACGCCGTGTAGAACGGCACCCAGACACAGGCCGCAGCCGCCACCAGGAAGGCGAGCAGCAGGGTTCCGGCCGAACCGTTAAGCCGATACTGCGCGAAGACGCGGACGAGTTCGTAGTCGAAAGCGCGTTGCAGCCCGGTCGACGAGGTCAGCTTCTCGCGCGCCGACCGGACCTCGCGGTTGATCAGCTTGCGGCGCGCCAGCACGGTCGGATCGGGTCCGCGACCGCGCTGCACCTGTTCGGCTGTCAGTTCCGCCATGGTCCGAAGGCAAAGGCTCCCGCCCGGCGACGCAACGATCGCATCCCGGCTCGCCATCATGGGTTGGAAATCGTTAAGCTTGTCCTGATGGCGCGCTTCGGATTCAGGACAAGCAACTACGGACCGTTCGGCTGGCGGCGCGTCGGCCGCTCGGTCGATTTCGTCGTAGCCCTTGGTTTCATTCTGCTTTTGGCGATCGCCGGCGCCGTCCTGCAATATCGGCTCGGCTCCGGCCGTAGCCTCGCCGGAGCGGCTGAGGCGATCGACGGCGATTCGCTGCGGTTGCTCGGCGAAGAGCTGCGCCTGGAGGGCATCGACGCGCCTGAATACCGGCAGAGTTGCCGCGACCGCACAGGCGGCGAGGTCGCCTGCGGCCGGCAGGCGCGGCGCGCGCTTGCCGCCATGCTGGCGCTCGGCAATGTCAGCTGCACGGTGTCGCGGGCCGATCGCTATGGCCGCGGCCTGGCGCGTTGCAAGCAGGGTGATGCCGAGATCAATGCGGCCCTGGTGCGCCAGGGCAATGCGGTTTCCTATGGCGCTTATCAGGCCGAGGAGGCGGAAGCGAAGGCGGCCGGCCGCGGCATCTGGGCGCTGAGCTTCGAGCGGCCGGAGGAATGGCGCAGGAGCCATCCGCGTTGAGTTCCCTGCCGGTCATGCGGATTCCTCAAGCCCGCTGCCGGCTCAGGTATTTTCCTCTCCGGCAAGGGCGACCTAAAGAAGGATCGTCTTCCGCCTCTTCAGCGCCGGATTCGTCGCCGCATGACATCGCTGCCCGCTTGGCCGCCCGCTTGTGAGTTCCCGGCATGATCGGTGCGATCCTGCTCGCTCTGGCGCCGATCGCCCTCCTGATCGCGCTCGGCCATGCCATGCGCCGCCTGCGCTTCCTGCCGGACGCATTCTGGCCGCAGGCCGAGAGGCTCAGCTATTACGTGCTGCTGCCGGCCCTCTTCATGCACGCTCTGGCGATGGCCGATCTCAGGGGGCTGCCCGTAGCAGCCTTGGCCCTGACCCTGATCGCAGCGATCATCACAGCCTCGGCGCTGCTCGTGCTGGCCAAACGTTGGCTCGGTTATAGCGACGCCGCCTTCACCTCGGTCTTCCAGGGCGGCATCCGCTTCAACAACTATGTCGGCCTGAGCGCCGCCGGCAGCATGCTCGGCCCGTCCGCCCTGCCGCTCGCGGCGGTTGCGAACGCTGCGATCGTGCCGACCGTCAACGTGATCTGCGTCCTGGTCTTTGCCCGCTGGGGCTCGGCGCAGCCGACCCTGCGCGGCATTCTGCGCGGCCTTGCCCTCAACCCGCTGCTGATGTCCTGCGTGCTCGGCATCGCCATCCAGCTCAGCGGCCTCGGTCTGCCGCCCGGCGTCGAAGGCTGCCTCAAGGCGCTCGGCCAGGCGTCGCTGCCGATCGGCCTGCTTTGTGTCGGCGCGGCGCTCGACTGGGGCGCGCTCGGTCGCGGGCTGAAGCCGGCGCTGGTCGCCTCCTTCGTCAAGTTCGTGGTGATGCCGCTGGCGACCTATGCGGCGCTCAAGGGCTTCGGTCTCGGCGGGCAGGCGGCGACGCTCGCCATCTTGTTCCAGTCGCTGCCGACCGCGTCCTCATCCTATGTGATGGCGCGCCAGCTCGGCGGCGACGCGCCGCTGATGGCCGGCATCTGCGCGCTGCAGACCGTCTTGGCGGCGGTGGCGGTACCGCTTGCCCTGATCCTGCTGGCGCCTGGCTGAGATCCGTCGTCTTGCCGCCGTCTTTGCAAGCTGAACTCTTGACAGGGCTGGGGCGGCACCGTGAAACCGGCATGTCCCGAGACGGCGAAAGGCTAAAGGGCCATGAAGCTCTATGATGGCGGGCGCGCGCCCAATCCGCGGCGGGTCCGCATCTTCTTTGCCGAGAAGGGGGTGCCTTTGCCCGAGCTCATCCCGGTCGATATCGGCAAGAAGGAGCACCGGACGCCCGAGTTCACCCGGATCAACCCGTCGCAACGCCTGCCGGTGCTGCTGCTGGAGGACGGCACGGCGCTGGCAGAGACCATCGCGATCTGCCGCTATATCGAAAGCTTGCACCCAGCGCCGGCGCTGTTCGGCGCGGCGCCCAAGGAAGCGGCCCTGATCGAGATGTGGAACCGGCGCATCGAACTGGGGCTGTTCACGGCCGTCTCGGCGGTGTTCCGCCACAGTCATCCCGCCATGGCCGAGCTTGAGGAGCAGGTGCCGGAATGGGCCGAGGCCAGCCGCGAGCAGATCGACGATCATCTCGTGCTGCTCGACCTGCAGCTTGGCGCCAACCGCTTCATCTGCGGCGAGGAGCTGACGGTCGCCGACATCACCGCCGGGATCGCCATCGACTTCATGAAGCCCTCGCGCATCCCGCTGCCGGAGGACTTCGCTAACATCCGGCGCTGGCATGGCGAGCTCTCGGCGCGGCCGAGCTGGAAGGCCTGATTATGCGTCTGCTGACGCTCCTGCTCGCGCTCCTGCTGCCGCTTGCTGCGGCGGCTATGGAGAAGCTGACGGGCGAGCAGATCAACCGGGCCTTCACCGGCAACACGGTCAGCGGCCGCTACACTGGCGGCGGCTTTTTCACCGAGTTTCATGACCCTGACGGGCGGGCTCTCGGCAATAATGGCTGGCAGGAGAATCGCGACGCCTGCTGGATCACCAAGGGCGATGCCGTCTGCTATTACTACGGCCCGCCGGAGGAGCGGACGACGCATTGCTTCACCGTCGAGCTCACTGACCGACTCTATATCCTGCGCAACCTCGATAATGGCCGGATCAATGCGGTAGCGACGATCGAGCTCGCCAATCCGCGCAATCACACCGATGGCGGCAAGCCCTGGTATTGCGACGGGCTGATCTCGCGCGGGCCGCAGGCGCCGATGTCGCGGCGGTTCGCGGCCCGATGACGAGGCTTCGCGCGATCGCGGCCTTCCTGTTGCTCTGCGCCGGCGCGACCGGCGCCGGCGCGGTCGAGCGGCTGACCGGGCAGCAGATCCGCCAGCTTTTCGAGGGCAATACTGTCGCCGGCCGCTACAATAACGGCCTGCCGTTCAGCGAGTACCATCACCAGGACGGGCGAGCGACCGGGCATAATCGGCAGGTGCAGAACACCGATGCCTGTTGGACCACGACGGACGATGCGGTCTGCTACTATTACGGGCCCCACGAGACACGCCGGACCTACTGCTTCGCCGTTGAGCGCAGCGGCACGCTCTATGTGCTGAAGACCTACCGCAGCGGCCGCATCAACGGCATCGCCACTATCCAGCCGGGCGATCCCGAGAAACACGCAGACAAGGCGCCGTCCTGGAATTGCGACGGGCTGATCTCGCAGCGGCCCGGCCGGGAGCGGCTCGCCGGGAGATGAGCGGGGAGGGAGCCGCGGTCGCTGAGACGCTCAACGACGTCCTCGCCGAATTGCGCGCCTGCCGCATCTGCCGGGATGAGCCGGTCCATCTGCCGCGCCTGCCGCATGAGCCGCGCCCGGTGATTCAGGCGCAGGCCAGCGCCCGCCTGCTGATCGCGAGCCAGGCGCCGGGCACGCGCGTCCATGCCAGCGGCCGGCCCTTCACCGACCGCTCCGGCGACAGGCTGCGCGACTGGCTCGGCTTGGATCACGCCCGCTTCTACGATGCCTCGCGCGTCGCGATCGTGCCGATGGGCCATTGCTTTCCCGGGCTCGACGCGAAGGGCGGCGACCTGCCGCCGCGCCGCGAATGCGCACCGGCCTGGCGCGCGCGCGTGCTCGCCGGCCTGCCGAACATCGAGCTCATCCTGGTGATCGGCCGCTATGCGCAGGCCTGGCATCTCGGGCCGAAGGCGGCGGCCGACCTGACGGCGACCGTCGCCGATTGGCGCAACATCTTCGCCGGGGAGCGCCAGCCGCGCGTCCTGCCGTTGCCGCACCCCTCCTGGCGCAACAATGGCTGGCTCAGGAAGAACCCCTGGTTCGAGGCCGAGCTGGTGCCGGTGCTGCGGGCCGAGGTGGCGCGGCTGGTGGGCTGACGAACATCAGCGGACGCTGAGCGTGAAAGTTCGGTCGTTGCGCACGTCGACACGCCCGTTGCTCACGAGATTCGAGAGCGTCGTGCTGTCCGGCCCGCGATAGCCGGGGTGCGGGCGATAGTAGACCGCGAAGGCGCGAGCCATCTGCCCGAAACAGCGCGAATTGCGGTTCCCGACCCTGGCCTCCTCCACCCGGATATCCAGGCGACCATGGGCTGGTGGCCGAATGACGAGCGGCTCCTTGCCTGAAGACAGGCATGTCCGCGAGTTGACCGAACCCGCCCGGGCGATGCGGCGCTCGCTGCCAGCCGTCACGACAATCTCGGCAGCCTGCGCGGCGCCGGCCATCGCGGCCAGGAGCGCCACCATCAGAAGTCCCAAGCGCAAAGGCATCTCCCTCATGGGTTGAGAGGATACCCTAGCGTCAACCTTCCAGCCGCTTCAACAGGCTCGACGTGTCCCAGCGTCCGCCGCCGAGCTTTTGTACATCGGCGTAGAACTGGTCGACCAGCGCGGTGACGGGCAGGCGGGCGCTGTTGCGGCGAGCCTCGTCGAGCACGATGCCGAGGTCCTTGCGCATCCAGTCGACGGCGAAGCCGAAATCGAACTTGTCGGCGTTCATCGTCTTGCCGCGGTTCTCCATCTGCCAGGAGCCGGCGGCTCCCTTCGAGATCACCTCCAGCATCGCCTCGACATCGAGCCCGGCGCGCTTGGCGAAGTGGACGCCTTCGGAGAGGCCCTGGACCAGGCCGGCGATGCAGATCTGGTTGACCATCTTGGTCAGCTGGCCGGAGCCGGCGGGGCCCATCAGCCTGCACATCCGGGCGAAGCTCGCAATCACCGGCTCGACCCGGGCATAGGTCGCCTCGTCGCCGCCGCACATCACGGTCAACACGCCGTTCTCGGCGCCGGCCTGGCCGCCGGAGACCGGCGCGTCGATAAAGCCGAAGCCGGCGGCCTTGGCCGCGACGTCGAGTTCGCGCGCGACATTGGCCGAAGCGGTGGTGTGGTCGACGAAGACCGTGCCCTTGCCCATGGCGGCGAAGGCGCCGTTCTCACCGATCGTCACCGAACGCAGGTCGTCGTCATTGCCGACGCAGCAGAACACGATCTCCTGGCCCTCGGCCGCCTGGGCCGGCGTCGGCGCGTAGACGCCGGCATGCTGCGCCACCCATTTCTGGGCCTTTTCCGGCGAGCGGTTGTAGACGGTGACGTCATGGCCCTTGGCCTTGAGGTGGCCGGCCATGGGATAGCCCATCACGCCGAGACCGAGGAAAGCGACTTTGGCCATGGGATGCTCCGCTACATCGTCGAAAAGGTCATTGCGGCTTTAGCGTGCCAGTGAAGGCGAGGGAAGCGATGCGGGCGCGATAGCAGCGATCGTAATTCCGCAGGGGTGATGCATGGGCACCCTGCCGCGTCCCGGCTTGTCGCTCTCGCCGAAATCGGTCAGGAACCCGCCATGACCATCACCAATGACGATGAACTTCAGGGCCTGCGCGAGATCGGCCGTATCGTTGCCGATACGCTGGCGGCGATGGGGAAGGCGCTCGAACCGGGCATGACCACGGCCGAGCTCGACGCGATCGGCCGCGAGATGCTCGAACGGCACGGCGCGCTATCGGCACCCGAGACCGTCTACGGGTTTCCAGGCGCGACCTGCATCAGCATCAACGAGGAGGTCGCGCACGGCATTCCCGGCGAGCGCCGGATTATGGCGGGCGACCTTGTGAACATCGACGTCTCCGCCGAGAAGGCCGGCTATTTCTCCGATACCGGCGCGTCCTTCACCGTGCCGCCGGTCGATCGCCGCATCGAGAAGCTGTGCCGCGACGGCAAGCGCGCGCTCTGGGCCGGGCTCGGCCAGGTCGGCGCCGGCAAGCCGATCGCCGGCATTGGCGAGGCTGTCGGCCGCTTCGCCCAGAAGAACGGCTATACGCTGGTCCGAAACCTCGCCAGCCACGGCATCGGCCACTCGCTGCACGAGGAACCGAAGGAGATCGCGACCTGGCCCGAGCGCTCGGAGCGCCGGGTCATGCAGAAGGGGCTCGTCTTCACGGTCGAGCCGTTCCTGTCGCTTGGAGCGGACTGGGCCGAGCATGCCGAGGGCGACCGCTGGACCCTCTATTCCGAGCCGCGCGCGCCGACGGTGCAGTACGAGCATACCGTGGTTGCGACCGCCAACGGCCCGTTGGTGCTGACCCTGCCGGGCTGAGCGGTCAGCAGCTCAGCGCAGTGCCATATGCCGCGTCAGCCTGAGCTCAATCCGGTCCCAGACGCGCCGGATGATCTCGGTCAGCACGAGATAGATCAGCGCGGCATAGAGATAGATCGACAGGTCGAAGGAGCGGGCGAAGGCTAGGCGGGTCGCGCCCATCAGGTCGAACAGCGTCACCAGCGAGGCGATGGCGCTCGCCTTGATCATCACGATCAGCTCGTTGCCGAGCGGACGCAGCGCCAGGATCATCGCCTGCGGCAGGATCACCCGGCGTAGTGTCGCCCAACGATGCAGGCCGAGCGCAAGCGCGCCCTCGAACTGGCCGCGCGGGATCGACTGGATGGCGCCGCGCAGGATCTCGGCCTGATAGGCGGCAGTGTTGATGGTGAAGGTGAAGAGCGCGCAGTAGAATGGCTCGCGGAAGAACCACCACAGGCCGATATCCTGCCAGAACAGCCGGAACTGGCCGAAGCCGTAATAGACCAGGAAGAGCTGGCAGAGCAGCGGCGTGCCGCGGAAGAAGGTGGTGTAGCCGTTGATCGCGATCTGCGCCCAGCGCGGTCCGTAGAGCCTGGCGATGGCGAGGCCGATCGCGAGCACGAAACCGAACGCGACCGAAAGCACCACCAGCTCAAAGGTGAGCCACAGGCCGCTTGCCATGCGGCAGCCATAGTTCTGCAGGACCTCGCTGCCGATCAGATAGCCGGGATATTCGCACCAGCTCATCGCGTCGCTCCGCCGAAGGCGGCGAAGCCGCGATTGGTGCGCTCTTCGAGCTTGCCGATACCCCAGGCGGAAACCAGCGAGAAGAAGAAGTAAAGCATCATCGCCGTGCCGAAGAACAGGAACGGCTCCTTGGTCACGACATTGGCGCGTGTCGCGATGAACATGATGTCCTGCAGCGTGATCACCGAGATCAGCGAGGTCTCTTTCAGCAGCACCATCCAGTTGTTGCCGAGGCCCGGCAACGCGACCCGGATCAGTTGCGGGAAGACGACGAGCCGGAAGGCCTGCGCCTTCGACAGGCCGAGCGCCGAAGCGGCCTCGCGCTGGCCCTTCTGGATCGAGTTCAGCGCGCCGACCCAGACCTCGCTGGAGAAGGCGGCGAGCACCATGCCGAGCGCGACCATGCCGGCGACGAAGGGCGGGATCGAGAAGCCGGTCCAGACCTTCTGCACCAGCACCTGGATGCCGAAATAGATGATGTAGAGCGTCAGCAGCTCGGGAACGCCGCGGAAGACGGTGGTGTAGATCGTCGCCAGCGAGCGCAGCAGCATGCTGTCGGAGCGCTTCCACAGCGCGATGATCAGGCCGAGCGCCAGGCCGAAGGGCAGCGTCGCGAGCGCGACCGAGATGGTGTTGGCCGCGCCTTGCAGCAGGGCCCAGCCCCAGCCGCCGGGCCCGAAGCCGAGCAGAGCGAGTTTGTCGAACATGGGAGGGCCGGCGCGCGAGGAGATGAGTTCCGCCGGCCTAGAGCGGCCGGCGGGCAGGCGTCAGCAGGTCTGGCTCACTCGTACTTGAACCACTTGTCCTCGAGCTTCTTCAGCGAGCCGTCGGCGACGGTCTCGGCGATCGCCTTGTTGACCAGATCCTTCAGGGCGGTGTCGGCCTTGCGCACGGCGCCGGCGACGCCCGCGCCATGGATCGCATCATCGCGGGTCACTTCGGCGATGCGCTTGCAGCAATCCTTGCCCTGGCCCTTGAGGAAGTCGGCGAGGGCCAGCGCGTCGGCGACGATGTAGTCGAGGCGCCCGTTGAGCAGGTCGAGATTGGCCTCTTCCTGGGTCGGATAGAGGCGCGCGGTCGAGTCCTTGTAGAATTTCTCGACATAGTTGGCGTGGATCGTCGAGCCCTGCGCACCGATCGACTTGCCCTTGAGGGTCGCCGGCGAGATGTCGCTGGAAGCGGTGCTCTTGGGGCCGATCATCCAGATCGGCGTCTTGCTGTAGGGCGTGGTGAAGTCGACCTGCTTTTTGCGCTCCTCGGTGGCGTTCATGCCGGCGAGGATGATGTCGTACTTGTTCGCCTGCAGCGCCGGGATGATGCCGTCCCAGTCCTGGACCACCCAGCTGCACTTCACCTTCATCTTCTCGCAGAGAAGGTTGCCGTAATCGATCTCGAAGCCTTCCAGCTCCTTCTTGGCGTTGAGGTTGTTGTAGGGCGGATAGGCGCCCTCCGTGCCGATCCGGATTTCCTTCCACTCTTTCGCCTGGGCGAGCGCACCTGTGGCGCCGGCAACCGTGAGCGCAGCGGCTGCAACGAATTTCGCGAAACCTTTCATGGGACCTCCCCTTGGATCTGGCCGATCGGGCGTTTCGAGTTCCCGTATCGGTTTGTGCGCGACAGCTTGTGCGATCATCGGGGCGGGCCGCAAGTAGGCTCTTGCAGCTTTTCCGAGCGTGCCCGCACAAGGATCGTGCAAGGCAAGGCGCTGTTCTTGTTGTTGAAATCGAATTGTAGACGCGATTTTCCTGCGCTCTTGCGCAGGTGGCCGCACACGGATTTTGTTGCAGCGCTCAGCGCACACACGCGGCGAAGACGGCTTCGCAGCGCTCCAGCCTCGATCCAGCACGTCGCGGCTGGTCGTCAGCGGCGGCGAGCCAGACCGCTTCGCCATGGGAGAGCGCGGTCGGCGAAGGCGCGTCGTTCGGGGCACAGACTTCCCGTTTGAGCACGACGGCATCCATGGCGCTTTTCCCTCGTTTTCCCGAGGGTAGGTGTGCTCGTGCGACGGAGCCGGCTGGAAGCGCCGGCTCCTGCAGCCGAATCTGTCGAGTTTGCGACAGATTTGGGCGACGACGCGCCGCGCCCTCATAGGCCTGGATGGATCAGGGCAGGGCTATCCGGTTCTCCGCAAGCCAGGCGTCGTGCAGCCATTTTTCAGTCTTGCGGTGGCCGGGGAAGGTCACCCAGACGATGTCGCGTTCGAACACCATGACCTTGCGGTCAGCTCCGACGATGACCCACATCCAGCGGCCGTCGGCGCTGTTGCGCATCTTCACCTTCATGCCGGTGAGCGTGAGGTTTTCGCTCTTCCCGGCACGAGTGACGCGCAGAGGTTCGTCATGCGGCTCGATCCAGGTGATCTCGAGCACCGGCAGCAGCTCGGGCGCCGTCGCGCGCAGGAAGTCCATGGCGATGGCCTGCGTGTCCTCGCGCGAAGGCAGCCGGCCGCCGACCAGGTCGAGATCCATGCGGGCAAAGCCTTTCAGGCGGCCATTTGAGGCGATGACCGTGCTGAAATGCTCGCCGCCCAGGGCCGCGTTGCGACCATCGTCCCGCTGATGGCGGACGAGCTCGGCCCGCTCGCCGTCGACCGCGACGCGGCGCCGGGCGATCTCGGTGTAGCCGGCGGGCATGAAGGCGCTGGCGGTCATGGCGGCGGGCTGGGTTGCAAGGGTTGTCGTGGCCATGACGTTTCCTTTCACAGGCGGCGTGACGGCAATGCCGCCGCTGGCGGCAGCGGGGTGGCCGGCGAGGAGCGCGATCGCGCCGGCCAGCAGTGGGGGCGAGAAACGGCCGGCCATCACGAGCGCGCCTCGTCGCCGGAGACCGCAGGCTGGCGCAGGGGAGCGGCGAGGGCGCGGCGCGCCAGCGGCATCACCAGATAGACCATGCCGAGCACCATGGGCGGGACGGCCAGGGCGGTGACGGACCAGACCGGCCAGCCTGAGGTCAGCGGCGCCAGGGCCAGCAGCAGGACATTGATCAGCAGATAAGCGCCGAGCATCAGCGTCCCGAGGAAACGCAGATGGGCGAGAAAGGGAACTGGGATGGCAGGTGTCATGATCGTCTCCATAACGGAACGTTCCGTTTCGTTATTATTGATAGATACGACCCGTTTCGATATCAAGCTGCTCGTTGCAAGATCGTGCTTGCAGCGGACGGGCTTGCGGGGACGTGCCGAAAGGGCTGTCGCTGGATTGAAGGGGAGGACGTGACCATGAAGGCTGCGAAAGCCGCGACTCCGGTCCGCCGCGCCTCGATCGGGGCGAAGCGCAATCCGGCTTCGCAGGCGGCGATCCTCGCCGCCGCCCGTGCCGTGCTGGCCGAGGAGGGCTATGCCGGCTTCTCGATCGACGCCGTCTCGCGCCGGGCCGGGGCGGGAAAGCCGACGATCTATCGCTGGTGGAAGAACCGTGCCGATCTGCTGATGGAGGTCTATGCCGCGGAGAAGGCGGGCATCAGGGCCGTGCCGAGCGGCGACCTCGCTCGCGACCTGATCGAGCACACCAGTGCGCTCTGGAGCTTCTGGTGCGGCACGCCGTCAGGGCGCACCTTCCGGGCGCTCCTGGCCGAAGCCCAGAGCGATCCCGAGGCGCTCGCGGCGCTGCGTGAGAAGTTCCTGCCCGAACGGCTTCGGGATGTTCGTGGCCTCTTCACCGCGGCTGCCGCGCGCGGCGATATCCCGGTCGAGGAGATAGAGGCCAGGCTATCGCTCTATATCGGCTTCAACTGGTTCTATGTGCTGACCGACCAGCTCGAAGCCGGGCAGGCGTCGATCCCGGCCGCGATGCGCCTGATCGCAGCGCCTATGCCGGGCTGAGATCAGACGCCGGCGAGGGCGTCCCGTTGCCGGACTTTCGCATCCCATGCCGTCACTAGCCAGATCGCGAGGCCCGCCAGCGCGAGACCGGCGCCGACCCAGCCGGTCGAGGTCCAGCCGTAGCCGGCGGCGATCGCCATGCCGCCGAGCCAGGGGCCGAGCGCATTGGCGGTGTTGAAGGCGCTGTGGTTCAGCGCTGCGGCGAGCGTCTGCGCGTCCTGCGCGACATCCATCAGCCGGGTCTGCAGGGGCGTGCCGAGCCCGCCGCCGCAGCCGATCATGAAGGCGACTGCCGAGATCGCCCAGATATTGCCGGCGGCGAAGGGAAAGAGCGCCAGCGAGCCCGCGGTCCAGATCAGGATGATCGCGATCGATACCATCGGCATCCGGTCGGCCAGCCAGGCCGCAGCCAGAGTTCCAAATGTCAGGCCGAGCCCGAAGATCGCCAGCACGATCGGCACCATGGTCGGCGAAACCTGCGTCACCTCGACCAGCGTCGAGGCGAGATAGGTATAGACCGCGAACAGCCCGCCGAAGCCGACTGCGCCGATCGCCAGCGTCAGCCAGACCTGCCGATGGCGCAGCGCACCGAGCTCGCGCAGCGCGCTGGCGCCGGGCTGCGGCCGGTCTTTCGGGGCGAACAGCGAAATCAGGATCATGGTCGTCAGGGCCAGCGCCGTGACGACGCCGAAGCCCCAGCGCCATCCGAGCACCTGGCCGAGCCAGTTCGCCAGCGGTACGCCGAGAATCGTCGCGACCGTCAAGCCGAGCATCACCCGCGCCACGGCGAGCGCGCGCCGATTCGCCGGCACCAGAGAGGCCGCGACCAGCGCCGCGACGCCGAAATAGGCGCCGTGCGGCAGACCGCTGAGAAAGCGGAACAGCAGCATCCAGCCATAGGTCGGCGCGAGCGCCGACAGACCGTTGCCGAGCGCGAAGGCTGCCATCAGCCCGATCAGCAGGGTGCGGCGCGAGAGCTTGGTCGCCAGCACCGCGATGATCGGGGCGCCGACCACCACGCCGGCGGCATAGACGCTGATCACATGCCCGGCCGTCGGCTCGTCGATCCCCAGCCCCACCGAGAAATAGGGCAGCAGGCTCATCACCGCGAACTCGGCCGTGCCGATGGCGAAGCCGCCCATCGCCAGAGCGAACAGGACGAGGCCGACACGCGGCGTGGCAGTGGAGCGGGCAGGGCGCGCGAACGCGTCTCCCGTGCTCGAGAGGCTCATGACGATATCCGGATATGGATTATTGTGTTGCGGCACGGAAATCATGCCGCGCCGCAACATAATGGAACTGTCATGCGCTACGCGCAAGTGAAATGCGGTTCAATTGCGTCTGAGTAAAGGTAGCATGATTTCAATTCATGGCGGGCGATCAGGCCGCTGCTGCCACCGGGGCGAGAGCCGCCATGATCTGCGCGATGCTGCGGACCCGCGAAACGCGCGGCAAGGTCGAAGCGATGGCGAAGGCGTGCAGCTCCGCGCTGACAGAGCTCGAGGCGTCCTCGGCGACGATCACGTCATAGCCGTGCTGCCAGGCGTCGCGCGCCGTCGATTCGACGCCGAAATTGGTGGCGATGCCGCCGATCACCACAGTCTCGATTCGCCGCCGCCGCAATTGCAGGTCGAGCTCGGTGCCGTAGAACGCGCTCCAGTGCCGCTTGGTGACAGAGACGGCCGCCGGCAGCGCGGCGATCTCGGGGGTGAGCTCGGACCAGTCGGACGGGAAGCCGCCCGGCGGCAGCATCATCGGGTGATCGATGGCCTGCGGCGGCAGATCGGACCGGTCGGGCGCGAACGCGACCCTCACCGTCGCGATCAGGCCGCCGGCCGAGGCGAAGGCCTGTCCGAGCGTGGCTGTGTTGGCGATGAGGGTTGTCCGGTCATAGGGTGCGAGCGGGAAGGCGAGCGTTCCCTTCTGCATGTCGATGAGGACGAGGGCGGTTTTGCAAGGGGCGAGCTGGAGCGTCATCGATATCTCCGTCAGGGAGCGCGGCCGAGATGGCCTTTATATGAGAGTATCCTCATGTTTGTAGATTTATGAGTATGCCCTCACAAAATACAAGCCCTCCGGCGGAGAAGATCGCCAAGGAACCGAGCCGCAGCCGTGGCCTGAAGCGGGTCTCGGCGCTGCTCTATGGTGCCAGCGCGGTTTTCGCCGAGGCCGGATATGAGGCGGCGACGATGACGCAGATCGCTGCGCGTGCCGGCGCCTCGATCGGCTCGCTCTATCAGTTCTTCCCGACAAAGGAGCATGTCGCGGCGGCGCTGCATGCCCGCCATCTCGATGCGCTCGCCGGCATGCTCGATCTGCTCGCGGGGGAGGTGCGCGGCCAGCCGGTCGAGGCGGCGGTCGATGCGCTCTTTGCCCGCTTCGTCGCCTATCTCGAAGAGAATCTGGCCTTCCTCGCCGTCAGCGAGCGGCGCACTCTTGATCCCACCGTCAAGAAGGAGGCGCGTGCTCGTCTGCGCGGCCGCATCGTGGCGCTGCTCGCCGCGGTCGAGCCGCCGGTGGCCGATGCCCGAATGGTTTCGCTCGCCGCCGTGATCCTGCACCTGGTCCGGGTCGCGGCGATGCTGCGCGCCGACGACGATGAGAGCGTACGTGCCCCGGCCATCGCCGAGTTGCGCGCAATGTTAAAAGGCCATCTCGCCGAGCGAGAAAGCTGAGGGCAGGAGCGCCTGCTACTCCTCCAGCAGCGGATAGCCTTCGAAATCCTTCAGTGCCTTGAGCGCGAAGGTGGTCGCGATCCGGGCGACGCCGAGCTGGTTGTCGGCGAGCCAGGCGCCGGTCAGCTCCTCATAGGCGGCGAGCGAGCTCGCGACGATGCGGGCGAGATAGTCGGCATCGCCGCTGATCACCAGGAGCTCGACCACATCAGGGCAAGCGCGCAGCACCTTCTCAACCCGCTCGCGCCGGCCGACCGAATGGTCGCGCAGCGAGATCTGCGCGAAAGCGATGATGGCGTGGCCGGCGAGCTCGGGCGATAGCCTTGCGCCATAGCCGGCGATCAGTCCGGAGGCTTCGAGCCGGCGCATCCGTTCCAGGCAGGGCCGGGCCGAGAGCCCGACCCGTTCCGACAGGGCCTGGTTGGTGACCCGGCCCTCCATCCGCAGGATCGCGATGATCTGGCGATCGATCGCGTCGAGCTGGAGCGCCTTTCGCTTCACGGCCTGCCCTTGCCGGCGGCACGGGCCTCGGCGATCAGGCAGAGCTCGAGGAACAGCACCTGCGCCGCGCATTGCGCGGTGTTGCTGGTCGCATCGTATTGCGGGGCGACCTCGACCACGTCGGCGGCGACGATGTTCTGGCCCTTCAGGCCGCGCAGGATGGCGAGTGCCTCGCGCGGCGTCAGCCCGCCCACCTCGGGCGTGCCGGTGCCGGGAGCGAAGGCCGGATCAAGCGAATCGACGTCGAAGGAGACGTAGGTCGGCCCGTCGCCGATCACCGCGAGCGCCTTGGCGATGACGGCGTCGAGGCCCATGCGGTCGACCTCGTCGGCATGGATCACGGTCATGCCGGACTCGTAGGAGAATTCCCAGAGATATTCGGCGCCGCCGCGGATGCCGATCTGGATCACGCGCTCGGGGTCAAGCACGCCGTCGAGCACCGCCTGCCGGAACGGCCCGCCATGATGGAACTTCGAGCCCTCATAGGGGCCGGAGGTATCGCAATGGGCGTCGATATGGACCATGCCGACCGGGCGCTTCTCACCAACTGCCTTCAGGATCGGATAGGTGATCGAATGGTCGCCGCCGACGCCGAGCGTCGAGACGCCGGCCTTCACTATCTGCTTGAAGGTCGCCTCGATGTCCTCATGGCAGCTCTCCAGCGAATAGCGCGAGCGGAACGGCACGTCGCCGATATCGGCTGCCTTGATCAGGTTGAACGGGGCGGTGCCGTTGACATGGTCCATTGGTCCCATGCGCTCGACGGCGCGCACCGCGCGCGGGCCGAGCCGGGTGCCGGCCCGGTTGGTGACGCCCAGATCCATTGGCAGGCCGATGATCGCGACGTCGAGCCCGCCGAGGTCGGGCTTGCTCAGGGCGTCGGGCCGGTAGGGGGCATTGATGAAGGTCGCGACATCCGAGAACGGCCATTTGCGCCGGTCGCCCTGGAACTGGCCGGCGGCGACCTTGGCGAAGCGGGGATCATGGATGTCGGCGCCGCTCGCCCCGGCATAGCGTGCCCTGAGTTTCGCGAGTTTATCCTGGTCCATCGCTTGGTCCCCGAGGTTTGAGCCAGCCGCGATAATGCGCGAGCAGGCCGAAGAAGGGCAAAATGAGCTTCACGTCGAAACGGAAGCGGCCATCGGCGTCAATCGTCTCATACGCTTCGGCGGATGGCATGAGAACGCGTGGCAGGCGCAGGCGGAAGACGCGCCAGGCGGCGATCGGCAGCGCAAGCCCCTCCCGGTTTCCCGCCGCGGCGAGCGTGAAGAAGAACGGGCCGAAGGCCTCGCGCAGCTCGCCATTCCGGCCAAGGCTCAGACGAGAGTGGAAGCGCTGGCCGGCGAAGTTCCGCGTCCAGATTTCGCAATTCTCGTCGAACGAATCGCCGCGCGTGACGCTGACCGTCACCGGCAGCTCGGCCCCGGCTGCCGGGAGGCCGAAGAGCCGGCAGAGCAGGTCGATCGCCCGCCCATGTCCGCGTGTGACCTCGGCCTCGCCTTGCCAGACCGGCTCGGCATCGTTGGCATGGAACGCCCGGATCGCCGTCGGCAGCATCGCGACAGCCTGCGCTCCGAGCACGGTCTCGAACAGGCCAGGGCCGACAGCGCGCTCGTCCTGGCTGGTGCTGATCGCATAGGGCGCCATCTCGGCCTCGATCGCAGCGAGGTCGAGCGCCTCGGCGGCCGAGCGTGCGCCGGGCGCGATCCCGTCAGCGAGCAGGGCGCGCACCGCCGCGGCAGCGGCCAGCGTCGGCACTTGCGGGCCGTCATCGTTCTCGGCGAGCAGCGACCAATAGGCCCGGCGCGGCCGTCCTTTCGCGTCGATGCCGCTGATCGCGATGCGCATTCCGCCGCGATCCGAGGTCCAGAGGCGCGTGATCCTCCGCGCCTTGACAAGAAAGGGCACCAGCGGCGCGAGCTCGGTGATCCAGCCGCGGCGGCGGAGCCAGGCGAGCAGCGCCAGTCCCCATTGTTCGATGCCGGCCTCCAGCCCGGCTGAGAAGCTGACGCGCGACTGGACGGAGAGGGCAGGGCCGAGCGTCTCGGCATCGACGGTCTCGACCGGGGCGACCCGGCGCGGGCCAAGGCTCGGCATGTCGATCACTTCGCCGACATCCCAGGCCGGGATCGCCTGCAACTCGCCTTCGCGCCAGACCGGCACCGGCCTGCCGGCGTAGCTCAGGATCGCGGCGATGACCGAAGGGCCGACCTCGCTGCGCCCGCCCGGCGTGATTGCGATGTCAACGCTGTCGAGGCGCTCCCAGCCTTCGCTCAACTCCTTTGCCGCCGCAGCCGAGAGAGCCGGCGTCGAGCTCGCACCCGCGAGCGCGACGAGACCACGTTCCTTCGCCAGCGCATCGAGCTGTGGCCCGTAGCCGGCGAGATAGCCGCGCGCATCGGCGAGGTCGACGACATGGGCGCCGAGCAGCAGCGCTGCGGTCGGTACCTCGTAGCCCTGCTGCTGGAACGGCCCGGACGCGTCGATCACCAGCCAGGGCTGTAGCCCGGCGAGCGAGGCGACCAGCTCCTTGTCGCGGTCGAGCCCGGCGCCGCTGACCGGCACGCGCGCTTCGGCCGCCAGCTCCTGCGCCAGCGCCTCGGCCTTGCCGGCGCTGCGCGAGGTCAACACCAGGTCGACGCCATCCATGCGCGCGAGATGGCGCGCCAGCCGCTGGCCGAAGACGCCGGTCGCGCCGATCAGCACGACGCGTTTCATGGGCTCTCCGGCAGCGTGAAGCGATGCCGCGTCGCCGGATCCGGCATCTCGCACGACGCTTTCTGGCCAAAGAGCCGGTAGCGGTTGCGGGCGATGCGGTCATAGAGCCAGTCGCGCCAGCGCTTCGGCAGCATCTGTCCGAGCAGCAGCAGGCGCGCCGGTCCGTTCAGGTGACGGGTCAGCGCCAGCACGCCCTCGGATTTCGCCAGCGCTTGCCCGTCCTCGATGAAGAGGAAGCTGTCCGGCTCGTCCGGGTCGATGCCATGCGCCTTTGCCAGCTCGCGACCTTCGCCAGACTGGATCGCGACGAAGCGAACGGCGTGATCGCGCTCATGGCGCAGGGTGTAGCGCACGCCGCTCGAGCACAGCACACAGACGCCGTCATAGAGCCAGATCGGGGCAGCAGGGCTGGTCATCGGATCTCGTTCGCCGAAGCCCCGTATTGTCGGCATGTTCCGCAAAAGGGGAACCCGCCTTAGCGATGGCATTTCGAAGCGGGCGAAACGGCCTGCGCGCCGAGGTTGACCGGGGACGAAAAAAGGTCCATCGGCGTTTCATGCAGTCATGCCATGCTCTAGGTGCAATTGTCGAGCGCTCCGTGTCGGTTGACAATCCGGTCACGATTAGGGGGAGTGCTGCGCAAATCCTGTGCAAGTATAAATTCGAGGCGAGCCGACTAACCGTGGGCCAACCCGGAACACCGCCTTCGATCATCGCTGCATCACACCAAGGTCGTCCTACAAACATCGCCCGTGCCAGTGCTATTGCTGCATGGACGCGGCGATAAACGTCGAAACGAGGAGATGTCCCATATGAAGCGTCGTCAGTTCCTGCAGGTCGCCACAGCCGGCGCGGCCGCATCCGCTGTCGCCATGCCTGCGGTCGCGCAGTCCAATCCCGAAGTGAAGTGGCGTCTGGCGTCGAGCTTCCCGAAATCGCTCGACACGATCTATGGCGGCGCCGAGGTCATGGCGAAGATGGTCTCTGAGCTGACCGACGGCAAGTTCCAGATCCAGGTCTTCGCCGCCGGCGAAATCGTTCCCGCGCTGCAGGCCGCTGACGCGGTCAGCAACAACACCGTCGAGATGGCCCATACCGTCTCGTATTACTATGTCGGCAAGGACCCGACCTTCGCGATCGCTGCTTCCGTGCCGTTCGGCCTCAATGCCCGCCAACAGAATGCCTGGCTGTTCCAGGGTGGCGGTAACGAGCTGTTCAACGAATTCTACAAGAAGTTCAACATCTACGGTCTGCCCTGCGGCAACACCGGCGCCCAGATGGGCGGCTGGTTCCGCAAGGAGATCAAGAGCGTCGCCGACATCAACGGCCTGAAGATGCGCATCGGCGGTATCGCCGGTTCCGTCCTGCAGAAGCTCGGTCTCGTGCCGCAGCAGATCGGCGGCGGCGACATCTACCCGGCGCTGGAGAAGGGCACGATCGACGGCGCCGAGTGGGTCGGCCCCTATGACGACGAGAAGCTCGGCTTCGCCAAGGTCGCGCCCTACTACTACTATCCGGGCTTCTGGGAGGGTGGCCCGGCGGTTCACGCCTTCGTCAACCTCGAGAAGTGGAACGCGCTGCCCAAGGCCTATCAGGCCGCGCTGACCGCCGCCTGCACCTACGCCAACACCCAGATGGCGGCGAAGTACGACGTGCAGAACCCGGCGGCGCTGAAGCGCCTCGTCGGCGCCGGCACGCAGCTGCGCCCGTTCCCGCAGGACGTGATGGAAGCCTCGCTCAAGGCCTCGAACGAGCTCTATGCCGAGATCTCGGCCAAGAACGCCGACTTCAAGAAGGCGATCGACGCGATGACCGCTTTCCGCGGCGACCAGTACCTCTGGTGGCAGGTGGCGGAGCTGACCTTCGACATCTTCCAGGTCCGCAACCGCGGCAAGTAACAGTTGCCAGTACGGCGACGCCTAGAAGCCCGGCCGCTTGGCCGGGCTTTTTTTGTTGGGCGGCGCGGTGCGCCAATACCAAGATGGGTTAGACCAAATACCTATGCGGAAATCGCATGGGGGCCATGTCTCACGCTTGCGCTCGCGCCACATATCGCCTCTTCTGACGCTCTTGCGCGCGAACCGGAAAGACCGGCGCGCCTCGCATGCTCTGGGAGGAGCTCCTTACGATGAAGCGTCGTCAATTCCTGAAGGTCGCCGGTGCCGGCGGTGCCGCTAGCGTCATTGCCGCCCCGGCGATTGCGCAGTCCATGCCTGAGGTGAAATGGCGCGTCACCTCGTCCTTCCCGAAATCGCTGGACACGATCTATGGCGCCTCGGAGGTGCTGTCGAAGGCGGTTTCCGAAGCGACCGACGGCAAGTTCCAGATCCAGGTCTTCGCGGCCGGCGAGATCGTTCCGGCGCTGCAGGCTGCTGACGCGGTGACCAACGGCACGGTCGAGATGTGCCACACCGCCTCCTATTATTATGTCGGCAAGGATCCGACCTTCGCCTTCGGCACCGCGGTGCCGTTCGGCCTCAATGCCCGCCAGCAGAACGCCTGGTTCTACCATGGCGGCGGCATGGACCTGCTCAACGAGTTCTACAAGAAGCACAACATCTACGCGCTGCCGGGCGGCAACACCGGCTGCCAGATGGGCGGCTGGTTCCGCAAGGAAATCAAGACGGTCGCCGACCTGCAGGGCTTGAAGATGCGCATCGGCGGCTTCGCCGGCCAGGTGCTCAGCAAGCTCGGCGTCGTGCCGCAGCAGATCGGCGGCGGCGACATCTATCCGGCACTGGAGAAGGGCACGATCGACGCGGCCGAATGGGTCGGGCCGGCCGATGATGAGAAGCTCGGCTTCAACAAGGTCGCGCCCTATTACTACTATCCCGGCTGGTGGGAGGGCGGCGCCTCGCTGCACTTCTTCATGAACACGGCCAAATGGGAGGCCCTGCCGAAAATCTACAAGTCGATCCTGACCACGGCCGCCGGCCTCGCCAATATCGACATGCAGGCCAAGTACGATGCGCGCAATCCGGCGGCGCTGAAGCGCCTGGTCGGCGGCGGCGCGCAGTTGCGGCCGTTCTCGCAGGAGATCATGGAAGCCTGCCTCAAGGCCTCCAAGGAGGTCTATGCCGAGACCAACGCCAAGAACCCCGACTTCAAGAAGATCTACGAGGCGATGTCGGCTTTCCGCGGCGACGAATACCTCTGGTTCCAGATCGCCGAATACACCTACGACAACTTCCTGATCCGCGCCCGCGCGGGCAACCTGCTCTGAGAAGAGGGCGAATGCCGGTTCGCCGGCCAACTTCTTGAAATCCCCGGCCGCAAGGCCGGGGATTTTTCGTTTCAGATGCTGCCGGCGCGCTCGATCACCAGCACGCGCGCGGGCCCGACGGGGTGGGCGACATGGGCGTCGCCGTCCCGGGCATGGAAGATGTCGCCGCGCACCAGCCGCTGCACGCTCTCGCTGCCCTGGGCGCGGGTGTGCATGTCGACCTCGCCGTCGAGCACGACGAAGACTTCGGGGCCATCGTTGACGTGCCATTTATAGGGCTGGTCGGTCCAGTGCAGCCGGATGGTGGCGTCGTCGATGCGCTCGATGTCGAGCGCCTCCCAGGCGCGGCTGCCGGTGAAGTCCTGCGGCTTGATTGTCCTCATTCCCGTTTCTCCAGGTTGGAAGAGGCCTGGAATCTTCACCGGCGGCGCCGCCCATGCCATAGGCAAGACGCCGGCAATGCCTGCGATCGGCGGTTTCTGGAGGGATCTCGCTTGCGAAACGACGGTGAGCTCGACGCCATCGACCGGAAGCTGCTGGCGCTGCTCCAGGCCGATGCACGCGCCTCCTTCACGGCGCTGGCGCGTGATGCCGGGCTCTCGCGCACCGCGATCCAGGAGCGGATGGCAAGGCTCAAGCGCGACGGCGTGATCCTGGGCTACACTGTCAGGCTCGCCGAGCGGCCGAAATCGCCGACGACCCGCGCCATGCTGTCGCTGCACATCCGCACTCGCCCCTGTGCGACCGTGCTCGATCGTTTCAGGGCTTGGCCGGAGGTCGTCGCCTGCTATTCGCTGGCCGGCCCCGTCGATGCCATGCTGATTGTCGAGACCGACGACGCTGCGGCCCTGTCGCAACTGGTCGACAGGCTGAGCGCCGTGCCCGGTGTCGGCGAGATCCAGACGGCGCCGATCCTGGCCGAGAGCGCCAGGGCCAGCTGAGCCGCGGCTGCCCTAGCCCGGCCTTGTTCGACGCGCTATCCTGTCGGTCTCCGCAAATCGGGGCACTCATGAAGCTGCCATTCGCCGTCATCCTCGCGACCCTCGCCCTGCCGGCTCTGGCTGCCGCCCAGTCGATCGGCGAGCCGCTTCCCGGCCGTGGTCCCGTCAAGGCCAAGCCGGCCGCCGCGCGTCCGGCACCGGCTCAGGCGGCGCGTCCCTGTCCCGAATATGGGCCGGGCTTCGTCCGCGTCGAGGGCTCATCAGCCTGCGTCCGTGTTGGCGGCGGCGTCCGCGTCGAGTTCGGCAAGAGTTCGAGCAATCGGCGTTACGGATCCAATGCCGAGGCGATGGTCTATGGCGAGGCGCGCAGCGCGACCTCCTTCGGCGAGATGCGTGCCGTGGTCAGCGGTCGCGCCCAGCGCGACAGCCTGAACCAGGGTTGGCAGCGCTGGTAAGCCAGCCACCGGCCAAGGCCTGAAAAACGAAAGCCCCGGATCGCTGATCCGGGGCTTCGTCGTTCTGGCCTGCCGCCTACTGAAGGTTCAGCGTCGGCGGGGCGTTGAGGTCGAGCCCCGGCAATCCGCCACCGGAGCCCCCAAGCCCCGGAATGGTGATGCTGTCGAGCTGCTTGTTGATCTGCTGCTGGTCGAGCTGCACGCCCGAGCTCTTGTAGTGCATCACCATCGACGGGAAGAGCACGACGAGCGCGACCATGATGCACTGGATCACCACGAACGGCACGGCGCCCCAGTAGATCTGCCCGGTCGTCACCGGCTCCATCATCTTGCCGGTGATCTTGTCCTTGTAGGGATTTTTCGGCGCTACCGAGCGCAGGAAGAACAATGCGAAGCCGAAGGGCGGGTGCATGAACGAGGTCTGCATGTTCACGCCGAGGATGACGCCGAACCAGATCAGGTCGATCCCGAGCTTGTCCGCCGCCGGGCCGAGCAGCGGCACGATGATGAAGGCGAGCTCGAAGAAGTCGAGGAAGAAGGCGAGCAGGAAGACCATCACGTTGACGACGATCAGGAAGCCCGCCTGGCCGCCCGGCAGCGAGGTCAGCAGGTGCTCGACCCAGACATGGCCGTTGACGCCGTAGAAGGTCAGCGAGAACACGCGCGCGCCGACCAGGATGAACAGCACGAAGGCCGAGAGCTTGGCGGTCGACTCGGTTGCCTGCCGGAGCAGGTCGAAGGTCATGCGCTTCTTGGCCCAGGCGAGCAGGATCGCGCCGGCCGCGCCCATGGCGCCGCCCTCGGTCGGCGTGGCGACGCCGATGAAGATCGTGCCGAGCACCAGGAAGATCAGTGCCAGCGGCGGCACCATCACGAAGACCACCTGCTCGGCCATGCGCGAGAGCAGGTTGAGCTTCAGGAACTTGTTGACCAGTGCGATCACGAAGGACACCGCGACCGCGATCGACATCGTCAGGATGACGAAATCCGCGCCGCCGCCGACCTTGGTGAAGTACTTCATGTAAGCGATGGCGATGGCGAAGGCGAGGATCGTCACCACAAGCAGCGAGAAGCGCCGGATCTTGCCGTCGGCGTCGCGCAGTGTCTGCGCCTCCGGCGGCAGGCCGGGCGCGCGCTCGGGCCGGAAGATCGTAATCAGGAAGACATAGCCGGCGTATAGCGCGGACAGGACGAGGCCGGGGATGAAGGCGCCCTCGTACATGTCGCCGACCGAGCGGCCGAGCTGGTCGGCGAGCACGATCAGCACCAGCGAGGGCGGGATGATCTGCGCCAGCGTGCCCGAGGCCGCGATCACGCCGGAGGCTAGCCGTCGGTCATAGCCGTAGCGCAGCATGATCGGCAGCGAGATCAGGCCCATCGAGATGACGGAGGCCGCGACGACGCCGGTGGTGGCGGCGAGCAGCGCGCCGACGAAGATCACCGCATAGGCGAGGCCGCCGCGGATCGGCCCGAAGAGCTGGCCGATCGTGTCGAGCAGGTCCTCCGCCATGCCCGAGCGTTCCAGCACGAGGCCCATGAAGGTGAAGAACGGGATCGCCAGCAGCACGTCATTGTTCATCGTGCCGTAGATGCGTTCCGGCAGCGCCTGCAGGAAGTTCTCCTGGAACATGCCGAGCTCGATGCCGACCACCGCGAAGAACAGGCCGTTGGCGGCGAGTGCGAAGGCGACCGGGTAGCCGAGCAACAGGAAGATCACGAGTGCGGCGAACATCACCGGCGCCATGTTGGTGCGCAGGAAGTCGCCGATTCCGGCGGCGTGGGCGTCGCCGGTATGCAGGCTGAAGAAAGCAACGACGGTAAGCGCAAGCAGCACTGTGGCGGCGCGGGAGAAGCGGGCGAGGATCATCGAGCGGGTCCGGGAAGCTGCAGCTTTGCTCACGAGGCGAGGCCTTCGGCCTTGGCCTGATCGATCAGGCGCTGGGCTTCGGCTTCCGCCGCGGCCGCGTGGCCGCCGCCATGGGCGTCGTCATCAAGCTTTCCGCGCATGATCGCGATCTGCTTGATCACTTCGGAAATGCCCTGCAGCAGCAGCAGGAAGAAGCCGACGATCACCAGGCCCTTAGCCGGCCATTGCGGCAGGCCGCCGGCCGAGAGCGACTGCTCGTTGACCTGGTAGGAGCGCAGGAAGAACGGGCCGGAGTGGTAGACCATCAGTGCGCAGAACGGCAGCAGGAACAGGAGATGGCCGATCAGGTCGATCCATTGCTGCACGCGCTTCGGCAGCAGGTTGTTCACGATGTCGATGCGGATGTGCTCCTTCACCTGCAGCGTCCACGACGCGCAGAGCAGGAACACGGCGCCGAACAGCACCCATTGCAGCTCAAGCCAAGAGTTCGACGAGACGTTGAACACCTTGCGGACGATCGCGTTGACCGCGGAGATGATGACGGCGACGAGGATCAACCAGGCGACCGATCGGCCGATCTTGAGATTGAGCGTGTCGATCGCGCGACTCAAAGCGAGGGGTGCGTCCACCTCAGTCCTCCCTGACCTCGTGGATTTCCGGCCGCATCATGCGGTTTGCGAAGGGCGGTTATACGATTGCTACATGCCGCACAACATTGCGCGGTGCAAGGCGTTGTGGATCAGTCCTTTCGCCTACGTGGCTCGCGGCGCAATGCGAGCAAAGCGACGACCAGCATCAGCCACATCATCGCCATCAGCGCTGGCGGCCAATGCGCCACCAGCGAGCTGATCACCACGGTCGCCAGCGCGCCTGAGCCGAGCTGGATCGCCCCGGCGAGGCCGGCTGCTGAGCCTGCGAGCTCGGGCCGGGCCGAAAGCGCCGCGGCGGTCGCGCCCGGCAGGGTCAGCCCGTTGCCGATCGCGCTGATGGCGAGCGGCAGGAACAGGGTCAGCGGCGTCCACCAGGGAGTCAGTGCGATCGCGAAGGCGGCGGTGATCGCCACGAAGGAGATGATCAGGCCGAGCCAGGCCATCTTCGCCGTGCCGTGCCGGAGCACCAATCGGGACATCGCGAAATTGCCCACCATGTAGCCGAAGGCATTGAGGATGAAGTAGGCGCCGTAAGTGTCGGAGCCGCGCCCCATGGTTTCGACCACGATGAAGGGCGCCGCGGCGATGAAGGCGAAGAACGCGGCCGAGGTCATCGCCAGCGCGACGACGTTCCTGATAAAGCTGTGGTCGCGCGCCAGCTCTGGAAAAGCCCGGAAAATGCCGGTCAGCGAGGTCCGCACGCCGACATTTGGTGCCGTCTCGGGCAGGCGCAGGCCGACCAAGACCAGCACGATCGCGGCAGTGGCGGCCATCGACCAGAAGATCATGCGCCAGCCGAGATTGGTCTCGATATGGCCGCCGAGATAGGGCGTGACCATCGGCGCCACCACCATCACCATGGTCACGGTCGCGATCTGCCGTGCCGCCTGATCGCGGCCCGCCGTGTCGCGGATGATGGCGCGCGCCAAGGCGAAGGTCGTGCCGGAACCGGCGCCTTCGAGCACGCGCGCAAACAGCAGGGTCCCGGCGCTGTCGGCCAGGGCTCCGAGCACGGAGCCCGCCATGAACACGGCCGTGCCGGCGATTACGCAGGGACGGCGTCCGTAGCGGTCGGAGAGCGGGCCGACCACGAGCTGCGTCAGTGCGACCGCGACCAGGAAGAGCGTCAGCGTCAGCTGGATCGTCGCATAGCTGGTGGCGAAGCTGCGGGCGAGCGCCGGGGTCGCCGGCGCCAGCATGTTGAGGGCGATCGGCTGCAGCGTCGAGATCGCGACGAGGACGGTGAGGGTGGGCTTCGCTGTCATAGCGGTTTGTCGCCCTCGGGCTTCAGCTGCGAATCATGGCGGGCGCGCTGGCGGTGCAGGGTATAGAGGCCGCTGCCGACGATAAGGGCGATCCCGCCGTAGGCGATGCCATCGGGCGTCTCGCCCCAGACCAGCCAGCCGATCAGCACTGCGATCGGGACGACGGAGTAGCGATAGCCCGCGACGACGCCGACATCGGTGTTGCGGAAGGCGCTGATGACGCTGAGGCCGCCCCCCGTGACCAGGACCGCAGCGGCTGCGATATAGGCGAGCTCGATTCGCCATGGTGATTGCCAGGTTTCCAGGGCGCCCATGCTGGATGCCAACAGTCCGACGATCACAGTCGCGGTCAGGGAAACGACGGTCGATGGCACGTCGCTGCTGATGAATCGGGTCGTCAGATCGCGGATGGCGACGAAGCCGGCGCCAGTAAGGGCGACCAGCGCAGCTGCGTTGAAGCCGTCCGTGCTCGGGCGCATCACGATCAGCACGCCGACGAAGCCGACCGCCAGCGCCAGCGCCCGGCGCCAGCCGACGGATTCGATCCGCAGCAGCACTGCCAGCAGGACGATGAGCAAAGGCGAGGCCATTACGATCGCCGTGATGTTGGCGAGGGGTAGCAACCCCAATGCCCAGATGAAGGTCAGCGCGCACAGCGCCTCGACGCAGGCGCGCGCCAGCACCAGCGGCCTCAGCCCGAGCGGGAGCTTGCGCCAGTCGCCCATGAACACGACCAGCGCCAAACTTGCCACGACGGCGAAGATGGTGCGCAGTGCCAGCGCTTGGCCGACCGGGAAGACCTCGCGCGCGAGCTTCATCAGGGCGTCGTTGCAGCAGAAGAGCGTCATCGCCGCCATCATGGCGAAGATTCCGCGGCGGTTCTGGGCGGCGGTGGCCAAGGCGGTTCCTATGAGGCTCTTGCGTGTCGCCGGCGCGGCCGGAGGCGGCCGAGCGGCAAGACGCGCGCCGGACGACGGTTCAATCGTCGAAGCGGGAGAGGGAGAAGGGCGAAAGGTCGAAGGCGGAGCGGCCGGTCGTGGCGAGGTCGGCGAGGATCTCGCCGATCGCGCTGGCGAATTTGAAGCCGTGGCCGGAGCAGGCCGAGGCGAACACAGCCTGCGGCACGCCGGGTACGGCGTCGATGACGAAGTCCTCGTCAGGCGAGACTGTGTAGACGCAGCCCTTCACCGTCAGCGGGTCGCCATTGGCGTCGGGTAGATAGCGCGCCAGGCATTCGCGGATCAGCCTGACCTGGTTCGGGCTCGGCGTGCGGTCCGGCTGGCGCGGATCCATCGGCTCGCGCGCGAAATGCGGCCCGCCGAGCTTGAAGCCGGGATGCTCGTAGAGCGGGAAGCCGTAGAAGGTGCCTTCCTCGACGCTGAGCAGGAAGACGGGGAAGGCGTCTTCGCGGAAGAGCTCGGGGCGGCGCGTGGTGAACCAGCCGATCGCCTGGCGGACCGTCGTCATCGAGCGCGACAGCTGCGGCACCGCGTCGGTAATCCAGCCGCCGGAGGTGATCACCAGTCGCCCGGCCGAATAGGTCGTTCGCTCGGTCCGGACGGTTACGCCGCCATCGGCGGTCGGCTGCCAGTCGAGCATCGGCTCGCCGGTGCGGATATCGGCGCCTTTCGACTGCGCCAGTCCGACATGGGCATAGATCGCCTTCTCGGACGCGACGAAGCCGCCGCCCGGCTGCCAGAGGCCGAGATGGCCTTCGGGCAGATGGAAGCCAGGGAAGCGGCGCATGATCTCGTCGCGGCCGAGCACCTCGTGCTCGAGATCGTGGTCGAGGCAGGATTGCAGGGAGGATTCGACCGGGCCGAGCCCTTCGGGCGCAAGATCGAGCGAGCCGGTGACGTGCAGCAGCTTCAAGCCGGCCGCCTCGCCGGTCTCGCTCCAGAGCTGGTGGGCGCGCTTGACGATCGGCACATAGTGCGAGCCCTCGAAATAGGCGAGGCGGATGATCCGCGTCAGCCCATGCGAGGAGCCCATCGCATGACCGAGGTCGAAGCGTTCGAGGCCGAGCACCTTGAGCCCCCGCTTGGCCAGATGCCAACAGGCAGCCGAACCCATCGCTCCGACGCCGGCAACGATCACGTCGTAATGCGATGAAGTCATCGAAAAGCCCTGGAGAAGCCGGCCACGCCTGCCGGTCGAAACTGCCTGCAATCTAGGCGGGCGGGCGATGTCGGTCCATCCCGCAAGGTAGACGAACGCCTCTGCATCGCGGGCAGGGGTGAACGACCGGTGCAACCTAGAAATCGGGCCTTGTCGCCACCGCGGCAGGGTTTTGTTAACTCTGCCGGCGCATGGTTGAGCATCCCTGTCTCGCCCCGGGAATGCCTATGCTTGCTCGCTCCGTCTGGCGCCTGTTGGGCCGCGCCGGCCCCGCTGCCGCGCCGGCTGCGTCGCAAGCCGTGGTCGAGACGCCGCAGCCGCAGCCGGCTCCCGCCGAGACCTCGATCAGCGAGGCGATCAACGAGCTGGAGAGCGACGTCGTCGCCGCAATGCGTCGTCTCAATGACGGGCTCGACGAGGCCGAGCATTGTTCCGAGCGTTCCGAAGTCCGCTCCCGCGAGATTCGTGGCGGCATGGCTGAGTTGCGCGAGTCGGCGCTGCAGGCGAGCGAGAACTCGTCGGCGCTGGCGACGGCGACCTTGCAGGTCTCGGAAGCGGCCGAGCGCGTCGGTGCCGCCATGTCCGGCGCCCGCGACATGCTCGACAACGCCGCCGAGCGCGCCGCCGAGGCGACGGCGATGATCAATGGGCTCGCGGCCGCGACCAGTGAAATCCGCTCGATCGTCGACGCCATCGCCGAGATCGCCCGCCAGACCAATCTGCTCGCCCTCAACGCCACCATCGAGGCGGCGCGCGCCGGCGAGGCCGGCAAGGGTTTCGGCGTCGTCGCGCAGGAGGTGAAGTCGCTTTCGCTCGGCGTGCGCGACGCCGTCGACCACATCCGCAATCAGGTCGACCGCCTGAACCAGACGGCGCAAGGCTCGGCCGCCGTGGTCACCGATGCATTCCGCCTCGTCGGAGAGGTCAATCCGGTGATGGCCACCGTCGGCGAGGCCTCGCAGGAACAGGCGGCCGCCGCGGCCGAATTGTCGCGCAGCGCCGAGGCGACTGCCCGCTTCATCGAGACGGTGCGCGACCGCGTCGCCGAGGTCGACCGTGTCGCGCTCGCCGCGGCGCAGGAGAATATCGATGCCCGGCGCGCCTTGTCCGAAGGCGCGCGGCAGGCCGAGGGGCTGCTGGAGCGCTTCGTGCCGACGCTGCGCCACACTGTGTTCGCCGACCGGCGCCAGCATGACCGCTTCCCGGCCGAGTGCCCGGTCAGGCTCGAATTCGGCGGACGCGTCGTCGCCGGTCAGACCATCGATCTCGGCTTCGGCGGCGCCTTGCTGTCTGTCGCCGATCGCGAGCTCAAGCCGCGGGCGCGGGGCACGATCACGATCGAGAACCTGCCGCCGCTGCCCTGCCGGGTGATGGCGCGCAGCGATTTTGGCCTGCACATCGCCTTCGAGCGCGGCGAGGAAGAGGTGCATGCGGCGCTACATCGGCGGCTCGGCGAGATCGAGGATGGCTATCGCCCTCTGATTGAGCAGGCGCAGGAGTTCGCCCATCGGGTCGCGGCCTTGCTCGAAGCGGCGTTGCGCACCGGCCGGCTCAGCGAGGAAGACCTGTTCGACACCGATTACGTGCCGGTGCCGGATTCCAATCCGCGCCAGTTCGCCAACCGGGCGCTGCCTGCGCTGCAGGCGATCCTGCCGTCGGTGATGGAACAGGCCAAGGCGAGCGATCCGCGCCTCGTCTTCACCTTGCCGATCGACCGCAACGGCTATGTCCCGGTGCATCACCCCGAGTATTCACAGCCGCAGCAGCCGGGTGATCCGGACTGGGACCCCGCCTATAGCCGCGACCGCCGCATCTTCGACGATCGCGCCGGGATCACCGCCGCGCGCTCGGCGCGGCCCTTCATCATCCAGTCCTATCAGCGCGACATGGGCAGCGCCGGCATCCAGCTGATGCGCGAGGTCGATGCGCCGGTGCGCGTCGCCGGCCGCCATTGGGGCGGCGTGCGCATGGCCTATCGGATGGCATGAGGCCCCCCCATCGGTGGTGCCTCACGTTAATGGTCAGGCGGCAGCGCTGGCCAAGCACTGCGGACAGGTGCAGCCTTCTGCGGCACAGCCGATGAGGCCGGCCCGACGAGCAAACAGCTTGGCGAGCGGGCTGTCATGCTTCGCTGCGACACGCTCAGCCGCCAGCGCCCTGGCGAGCGTGCGCTCGCCGGAGCGGAAGGCTGCCTCGATCAGAGTGAGGTCGACGATGTCGCGCTGGGCATTGCTGCCGCCGAAACGGATGGCGAGGCTGCGGATCGGCCGGATCAGCCGTACGGTCTCGGCATAGCCGCCCTCGCCGAAGGCTTTCAGCGCCCGCATCAGCGGGTAGCCGACCTCGCGGGTGAAGTCGGCGTTGTCCCCTGCCGAGAGCAGCGCGATCCCCTGAGCCTCGATCGTCTGCTCGATCAGGTCGCGCCGGCCGGCTCCAACGAAGGCCATCATCGCGTGGAAATCGGTGAAGGCGTAGCCGCCGGCGCTCCAGCCCGCCTGATAGCGCTCGGTCAGCCTGTGCCAGCGCGGCCCGACATCGATGCCGCGCAGATGCAGTCGCCAGAGCATCGCCGAGGCGTCGATCAGGTCCATGATCTGCGGCACGGCGACGCCCATGATCGGTCCATCGACAAGGGCAAGCACCTCGTCGATCTGTCCGAGTTCGAGATGATAGAGCGCCAGATGCCACCAGTTGTGCACGGCGAGGAAACTGTCCGTCGTCCAGCTCGGCAAGTCCTCGCGCATGAAGGCGATACCCTCGTCGTGGCGCCCCTGCATCTCGAGCACATGCGCGACGGCATGGCGCGCCCAGCCGTCGCTCGCCTCGATCGCCAGCGCGGCTCGGCCCTGGTGCTCGGCCTGGTCGTAGAGGCCGTTCTCCTCCAGGCCGAAGGCATGCATCGCCAGCAGCGCATGCCGCCCGGGCATGTCGCCCGACCAATTCGGCAGGGCGCGCGCGATCCTGTCCTTCAGCAGCCGGCCATTGCCGGTGAAGTAGTCGAGCTGGTGCCCTGCGATCAGCGCCAGCAGATCATGCGGGTGCTCGATCGCGACGTCCTCGATCACGCGCGAGGCTTCGTGCCAGCGTCCGTCGGCAAGATGCGCGAGTGCCGCCAGATGGCCGCGTTCCCGAGAGGTCGCCGGCACAGCTTCTGCCGCCTGGATCGCTGCGCGTGCGACCGGGATCGCGGCGGGGGCGGTGCCGAGCAGGTAGAGCCAGGCTTTCAGCGCATGCGCCATGACGAAGCCGGGCTGCGCCTCGATCATCCGGTCGGCGGCGGAAACCGGGTCGCCTGCATAGATCGAGAACAGGCGGACGGCGTCGGAATAGGCGAGGGCGTTGTCCTGGCTGGCGCCGGACAGGGCCTGGCCGCGAATATCGGTGACGATCATGGTCATCTCTTTGGTGGAGGAGAAGAGTACGGGCGGGTTCAGCGCTGATGCTGCTCGACCGATAGGTCGCGTTCGCGCAACGGCACGCCACCGACGGCAGCCTCGATGTCGAGGCGGGTAATCCCGATATCGGCGAGCATGTGATCGTTGAATCCGGCGAGTTCGAACGCTGCGCGCCGAATCCGCCGGCGCCGGGCGTGACGCTCCCGCCAGGCCGCCAGCACTGCGCCGAGCCGGGCGAGCGCCTGCCGCCAGCGTGAGCCGGCGCTGTCATCTCCGGCCGGCGAACACTGGAATGAGCCGTGAATCTGGTAGAGCATTTGGTTGCCGTGACTACGCATCTGAGTTCTCCGAGGGATCGCTCGTTCCGGCAGGGTGCCGGGCGGCGTCGGAAATGGCTTAGGCACGGGGCGTCAGGTGGGCGTGGAAGCAGCGTGAAACTTGCGGTAAATCGGCGATAACTCCGCGGGAGCAGGGCGCGGCGATGAAGAGCCCGATGGTCGGGTTGTGCGGGAACTCAGGGGCGGTCGAGCTTGGATTGCTCGGCGGCTTCGAGTTGCGCGGTGCCGACGCTTCCTTACTGGTGCTGCCGACCCGCAAGGCCGAGATGCTGCTGGCCTATCTCGCTCTCCCGGCGGGGCACGCCCATTCGCGCGAAAAGCTCGCTGCCCTGCTCTGGGGCGATCGTCAGGACGCACAAGCCCGCGGCAGCCTGCGCAACGCGCTGGCCGCTATCCGAGCCGTGCTGGGGGCCGATGCCGTCCGGGGCGAGCGCGACATGGTGGAGATCGAGCCGGCCCGCATCCTTGCCGACGTCGACCGCCTCGCGGCCGCGGCCTCTGGCGAGACGGTCGTTGACGACGCCCTCCTGCAATTGGCTCTGCGGGCGGAGCTGCTCGAGGGCGTCGTGCCGCCATCGGAGGGCTTTGCGGAATGGCTCTCCTTCGAGCGCACGCGCTGTGACGGCCTCGCCGCGCACGCGGCCCAGCGCGCCATCGCCGCGCACGAGGAAGCCGGCCGCTTCGCGGCTGCTGTCGATCTGGCGCAGCGGCTCGTCGCACGCGACCCGCTGCGTGAGCACAGCCAGCGCCTGCTCATCCGCAGCTATCTGGTGGCGGGCGAGCATTCGCGGGCGAGCGCGCAATTGCAGAGCTGTCGTGAGGTACTGGCGCGCGAACTCGGTGTCGCGGTTTCAGACGAGACCGCCGCTTTGCTGCAGCAGAGCAGCATCGTGCGGTGCGCTGAAGGCCAGCCGTCCAAGGCGCCGCCGACAGTCGCCGGCGTCGTCGATGGCCGTTTCCCGGTCGCCGTGCTGCCTTTCGCCAATCTTGGTGGCGATCGGGAGGAGGATTTCATCGCCGAGGGGTTTTCGGAAGACATCGTCACCGAGCTCTCGCGGCGGCGTGAGTTCATGGTGATCGCCAGCCAGTCGAGCGCGCTGTTCTCGGGGCGGCCGGAAACGGCTTCGACCGCGGCAACGGAACTATCAGTGCGCTATGCCTTGACGGGCAGCTTGCGCCGGGCCGACGCGCAATTGCGTGTGACGGTTCAGCTGATCGACGCGCGCGGCAACCGCTGCATCTGGGCGCAGCGCTATGACCGCGCCGTCGCCGACATCTTCGCAGTCCAGGATGAGATCGTGGCGAGCATCGTCGCCAGCGTCGATGCCGAGGTCCGTCATGACGAGCGCGAACGCGCCGCGCGCAAGCTGCCTCGCGAGCTCGACGCCTGGGAGCTGTTCCATCGCGGCCTGCGGCATGTCTACCGCTTCACGCGGGAGGACGTCTCGGCGGGCGAGGAGCTGTTCGAGCGCGCCCGTCGTCTGGCTCCCGATTTCGCGCTTCCGCATGCCGGCCTGGCCTATGCCGCCTTCGTCAAGGCGATCTGGTACTTCGTTGCCGATCCCAGGCCGACCGTTGCCGCGGGGCTGGCGCATGCCGAACAGGCACTCTTGCTCGACGGCGACAGCGCCTTCGCTCATTTCGCGATCGGCCGCCTGCTGACCGTCGCGGGCGATCTCGACCGCGCCTTGCACTACCTTGCCTTGGCGGTCGAGCTCAATCCGAGTTTCGCCCAAGCACATTTCGGCCTCGCCCAGGCCCAAATTTATGCCGCAAGGCCGCAGCAGGCACTGGCCAGCATCGCGATCGCGCTGCGGCTGAGCCCGAAGGACCCGCTTGCCAGCATGATGCTGACGTTGAGCTCCTTCTGTCACTACAGCCTGGCCGACTATGCGCAGGCCGAGTTGGATGCGCGCCGAGCGGCCCAGCTGCATCGGCGCGAAACCTGGTCGCGGCTGGCCTTGGCGGCGGCGCTCGTCGCGCTGGATCGCATTGACGAGGCGAAGGTGGCCGTCGCCGAGGCGCGCGGGATCGAGCCTTCGCTGTCGCTCGACAGCTTCAGCCGGCTGGTCGCTTCGGTGCCGCAGGAGCTGCGAATGCGGGTCTGGGCCGGACTGAAAGCCGCCGGGATCGCGCTTCAGTCCTGACGCCGCCCCGCCGCCAGTATCGCGTCGATCCAGCGCTGTGAGGTCAGGGCTTCCTCGCCCGTCACCACCGGATCGCGCCCGGCCTCGATCGCGTCGAGGAAGTCGGCGATCACGGCGCGATGGGCATCGTGCGGGAAGTCCATGATGTTGGCGCCGCTGCCGGTATTGCCCTCGGCCTCGACCACCTCGGATCGGCCATCGAGGAAGGAGAGCTGCAGCCGCCCGCCGACCAGCGCCGCATGGCCCTTGTTGCCGATGATCTCGATCCGCTCGGGATGGCCGGGATGGGCGGCGGTGGTGGTCACCAGTGTCGCCGGCGCGCCGTTCCCGGTCTCGAGCAGGGCGCCGACATAGTCCTCGGTCTCCATCTTGTGCAATGACGTGGTCCGCACCTGCGCGGCTACCACCTTCGAAACCCCGACCAGCGAGCGGAACAGGTCGAAGGAGTGGATCGCCTGCGTCAGCAGGACGCCGCCGCCATCCCTCGCCATCGTCCCGCGGCCGGGCTCGTCATAGTAGCTTTGCGGGCGCCACCACGGCACCTGCAGCAGGCCGGCCTCGACGCTGCCGAGCTCGCCGCCGTCGAGCGCCGCCTTGAGTCGCAGGCTCGCCGGCCGGAAACGGTGCTGCAGCACGACGCCGAAGGCCTTGCCGGCGCGCCGTGCCGCCGTGACCAGCTCTTCGCCGCGCGCCACCGTCAGCTCCAGCGGCTTCTCGACCAGCACGTGCTTGCCGGCGGCAAGGCAGCGCGCCCCGACATCGCGATGGCTCGCCGGTGGCGTCAGCACGATCACCGCCTCGACACTCTTGTCCGCCAGAACCGCGTCGATATCGGTCGTGCCGGGGAAGGTGAACTGGGCGCGATAGGCGTCGAGCCGCTCCTGCGAGCGGCTGGCGACATGGCGGACATCGACCCGCCCGCCGAGGTCGATCAGGCTGCGCGAATGGGGCAGGGCGGCCGGTCCCAGCCCGATGACGGCGATGCCGAGCTTGCGTGTCACTTCGCGTCGGTTCCTCTGACGGGCAGGCGTACGGCCCGGTCCTGCGCATGCAAGGCGAGCCGGCAGACCGTGAACATGTGCCGCTGCGTCGCCGCGGTCTCAGTACGATCCGCAATGTCGGCGATGAGGGCGCGAAAATAGGTGAGTGGTTCACTGCTGGCGTCGATATGGCGGGTGCCGGCCTTGTCGACCAGGAAGAGATGGTCGGTGCCGGGCCGGCCGGCGATGTCGACATATTTTCTCAGCTCGATCGTCCCTTCCGTGCCGAGGATGGTCAGCCGCCCGTCGCCCCAGGTCGGCAGGCCGTCGGCGGTGAACCAGTCGACGCGGATGAAGCCGCTCGCCCGGTCGCTACGCAGCAGGATTTCGCCGAAATCCTCGAAATCGGGCAGGTCGGCCAGGCCAAAATGCCCGGTGCCCGAGGCCGCGATCTCGGCATCGGGCGAGCCGGTGAAATGCAGGAACTGATCGATCTGGTGCGAGGCGATGTCGGTGAGGATGCCGCCAAAATAGCGCTTGTCGAAGAACCAGTCCGGCCGGATCGCCCGGTTGAGCCGGTGCGGGCCGAGTCCGACCGTCTGCACGACGCGTCCGATCGCACCGTCTGCGATCAGCTTGCCGGCGACGATTGTGGCCGGGACGATGAAGCGTTCGGAGAAGCAGACCGAGAAGATTCGGCCGGTCTCAGCGACGACCCGCTCGACCTCGGCAAGCTGCTCGAAGGTCGTGACGCCGGGCTTGTCGACCATCACATCCTTGCCGGCGCGCATCGCTCTGATGGCGAGGCCAGCGCGCTCCGAGGGGATGCCGGCGCAGACGATGAGGTCGATCGAGGTATCGTCGAGCAGCTTATCCGCTTGAGCCTCCCGCAATTGCGGGAAGCGCTCGCGGAAGCCGGCGAGCACGCGCGGGTCGCTGGTCGCAGGATCGAAGCCGGCGCAGTCCGCGCCGGCCTCCAGCAGGCCACCGACCATATGGTAGATATGGCGGTGGTCGAGGCCGATGGTAGCAAAACGCATGCTATTTCGGCGCGTGGCCGACGCCGATCTCCTGGTCCCAGCGCCGGAAGGCGGCGACCAGGCGCGCGGGCGTCAATGGCGGGCGGGTCGGCAGGCTGGCGATCAGCCCGTCATATTCGGGCCGGCCGAACTCCTTCAGCACATCCTGGCTCTCCTTCGGTGCCATCGCCAAGGTCACGCCCTTGATCGCAGGGCCAGGATAGAAATAGCCCTTGTCATAGGTCGCCGCTTGGGCTTCCGGCTTCAGCAGGTGTGACATCAGCGCCAGGATCACCGGGATCTTCTCTGCCGCGACACCCTTCGGGATGCACATGAACTGGGTATCGGGGATCCAGTGCGTATTGGCGATGGTGAAGACCTTCGCCTCCTTCGGCACGATGCCGAGCGCCCGCGGATTGATGTCCCAGCCGAGCGTCGAGACGATGCAGTCGCGCGTGCCGTCGCCGAGCTCCTTCATCGTCGCGGCGGTGCCGGTCGGATAATAGTCGATCGCCGTGCCGAGCTCCTTGAGATAGGCCCAGGTCTTGGCCCAGCCATTCATCGGGTCGCTCGGGTCGCTGTCGCCGAGGATGTAGGGCATGCCCTGCAGGAAGGTCCAGCCGGGGCCGGAGTTGAGCGGGCGGGCATAGGTGAAGCGGTTGGGGTTCTGCTTCACATAGGCGAGGAACTCCTCGGCCGTCTTCGGCACCGCCTTGACCTTATCGGCCATGTATTCGAACAGCGGCCCCGACGGCGAATAGACGACGGCGACGCCCTCGTTCTGGCCGAAATTGCGCTGCATCATCAGCGCCTGCTCGTGATAGATTTCCTCGGCCTTGGGCAGGGCCGCGGTGTGCGACTTCCAGACGTCGACCCACAGGCCTTGCTGGATGCCGTCGGACATCGCGCCCGGGCCGGTCAGCACCATGTCGATGTCGACGCGGTTGGCGTCCTGCTGCGCCTTGAGCTTGGCCGGCAATTCCGGCGAGGGCGCGCGCGAAAAGTTCAGGCGCGAGATCAGCTTCGGATTGTCCTTGGCGAATTTCTCGATCGAGACCTGCGTGAGCTGCAGATTGCCGGCGACGTCGATGATGTTGAGCATCACCGGGCTGGCCGGCATCGCGCTCTGGGCGAAAGCTCCGCCGGCGGAGAGCGTGGCGAGGCTGGAAGCGCCGGCGATCACGCCGCGCCGTGTCGGATTGGTCATGCTACCTCCCTATGCTGGCCCGCTTTGCTGCGGCCTTGCCGGTATACTAGTACACAAGACGCGGCAGGCAACATGCGACGAAAGCAGGGGCGGGTGCGTGTCCGGGACAGGGCGTGCTGTCCTGGCTGCCGCCCTGGCCCGCGCCGTTAACCTCTGCACCGGGCGCAGCCCCCCGATGCGGCGTCTGCCTCAGGTCTTAACAGTCCCTTAGCGAGCCGGTTCTAGTCCTGGTTGTGTGCCCGCCCGATTCGCCTTGGGCGGCGCTGGCTATGGAGGGGCTTGGTATGCGCGCTGGTTTGAAGGCTTTCGGAGCGGAGAAACTCCTTCGCACGACCAGCGTCATAGCCCTGGTATTCGGCTGCGGAGCAGCGTCTCCGGCCCTTGCCGAGACGTATTATGTCAGCACCTTCGGCCAGCTTTCGTCCGCTTTCTCAGCTGCCAGCGCGGATGCGAATTCGACGATCATCCTGACCCAGAACATCACCATGACGGCGAATTTGTCGTCGCTGAACAAGAACCTGACGATCGACACCAACGGCTTCACGATCACCGGGCTCACCGCGGTTCCCAATACGGGCACGAGTCATTTGACGCTGCAGGGCACCTTTCAGGGTACCAATCAAGTTGGCACTGGTGGAACTGCGTTCATCCAGGGGGCAACCAGCCGCCCCAGCATCATTACGAACAACGGCTCCATAACCGGCGGTGCGTCTACTGGTCTCACTGGCGGGCTGGGAGTCAGTCTGGCCGGCGGCGGCGTCGAATTCACCAACAACGGTACGATCAGCGGCGGCAATGGCGTGACGGCTGGCGGAAGCGGCTTGCAGATTCGGGCGGTAACGACGGTCGTCAACACCGGCACGATACAGGGCGGCGCTAGCTCCACCGGAAGCGGCGGCGTGGGTGTCGATATGGGCGGACCCAGCAGCGCGGCGGCTTCGTCTTTGACAAACACCGGCACCATTAGGGGCGGCTCCGGCCCCACTAACGCCACTGGAACGTCGATTGGCGGCGTGGGTGTCCTGGTTCGGATCGGCAACAATCCGATCGTCAATTCGGGACTGATCGAGGGAACGAACGCTGCGGCGATCTGGACCAACAGCGCGACAATCTCACTCAATATCGTGAACTCTGGCACGATCCGGGCAGGCGCCGGCCAGAATGCGATCGGATGGCAAACCGGCATCACGCCGACGACCGGCTCCCTCAGCCTGGAACTGCAGGCCGGGTCCATCATCGAAGGCAATGTCGTGGCCAACGCGTCCGGCAGCAATGACGTGCTTCGCCTCAGCGGCTCCAGCAACTGGACGCTGGATGGCGGCCTCGGCAGCGCCTCGCAGTACCGGAACTTCGACAAGCTGGAGAAGACAGGTTCGAGCACCTGGACGGTCACCGGCAGCGGCGATTTCTCGGGCACGACCAGCGTCACCGAAGGAGCGCTGGTAGTGAACGGCTCGCTCGCCGGCTCGGCGGTGACGGTCGGGTCCGGCGCCCGGCTCGGCGGCTCGGGCACGGTCGGGGCGACGACGCTGGCCGCGGGCAGCCGGATCACGCCCGGCAACTCGATCGGCACGCTCACCATCAACGGCGCCTACGTTCAGAATGCCGGGGCGGTCTACGAGGTCGAGATCGACCCGGGCACGGCCACCTCCGACCGCATCCAGGTCAATGGCACGGCGACGCTCGCCAGCGGCGCGGCGATCCAGGTGATCAACTATACCGGTGCGGCCTTCGTCGCCGGCCAGCGCTACACCATCCTGACCTCGACCGGCCTCAGCGGCAGCTATGGCGATGCCGATCTCGTACTGACGCCGTTCCTCAGCCTGCGCAATGGCACGGATGCGACCAACGCCCATCTCACCGTGGTCCGGACGGCCACGGCCGGCAATGTCGGCGGCACCGGCAATGAGCAGGCGGTCGGCAATGCCGTCGACAGCCTGCCGAGTGGCAATGCCGTCCAGACCGGCGTCTACAACCAGCCGACGGTTGACGCTGCCCGCGGGGCGCTCGGCCAGCTCGCCGGCGAGATCCATGCCTCGGCCAGGACCGTGCTGGTCGATGAGAGCTGGCATCTGCGCGCCGCGGTCAACGATCGCCTGCGCACGGCCTTCGGCGCGGTCGGTGCCGCCCCGATGGCGACGCTGAACTATGGTTTCACCGCCGATCTCAGCCCCACCGTGAGGGGGCCGCTGCCGCGGCTGCCCTCGGCTGAGCGCTTCGCCGTCTGGGGCCAGGGCTATGGCTCCTTCGGCCGCACGCGGAGCGACGGCAACGCCGCCAGCCTCACGCGCTCGATCGGCGGCCTGCTGGTCGGCGCCGATGCCGCCGTCTTCGAGAATCTGCGCCTCGGCATCGTCGCCGGCTACAGCCGCAGCGCGTTCGACGTCAACGGCCGGCTCTCCTCGGGTGAGAGCGACAACTACCATCTCGGCCTCTATGGCGGCGGGCAGTGGGGCGCGCTCAACCTACGCACTGGCCTGAGCTACACCTGGCACGATCTCTCGACCCGCCGCAGCATCGTTTCCGCCGGGCTCGGCGACACCTTGCGCGCCGATTACGATGCCGGCACGGCGCAGGCCTTCGGCGAGCTCGGCTATCGCATCGATCTCGGCCAGACCGCGCTGGGTCAGGTCGCGCTCGAGCCCTTCGCGGGCCTGGCCTATGTCGTGCTGCGCAGCGATCGCTTCAGCGAGCGCGGCACCGGCGCTGCGGCGCTGTCGGGCGCGAGCGACGACACCAGCCTCGGCTACGCCACGCTCGGCCTGCGCGCCGCGACGACGACCCGCCTCTCCGGCATGGACCTGACCCTGCGCGGCGGCCTCGGCTGGCGCCACGCCTTCGGCGATGTCGATCCGAAGACGACACTCGCCTTTGCCGGCAGCAACCCGTTCGCCATCGCCGGCCTGCCGATCGCGCGGGATGCCGCTTTGGTCGAGGCCGGGCTCGATCTTGGGCTCGGTCCGAACGTCAGCCTCGGCGCCTCCTACACCGCCCAGCTCGCCAGCGACACACAGGATCACGCCTTCAAGGCGAACCTGGCCGTCCGGTTCTGAGGAAAAGGGTCGGCAGCTGGCCGATAAGCAGGTCAGAGCGCGCCCTCGCAGCTTTCGAATTCGCCCCAGACCTCCGCAATCTCGACAGCGTTCGAGATGAACGCTACGTCATCGTCAGGCTGGTAATCGGGTGGGGGAATGCGCGACATCGGAGCCGGCCTGGCTGGCGCGCTTATTCTGTTCTTCGCCCGCTTCATCACGGCGGTGCGCGGGCGCTGGGACGGCGTCGCGCCGACCGACGAGCAGCGGATTTATTTCGCCAATCATGCCAGCCACGGCGATTTCGTCCTGATCTGGACGGTGTTGCCGCGGCGCCTGCGCTTTGCGACCCGGCCGGTCGCCGGCAGCGATTACTGGCTGAAGAGCGGCCTGCGGCGCTTCATCGGCCGCGACGTCTTCAACGCCGTCCTGATCGACCGCGACCCCGCGACGCGAACGGCTGACCCGATCGTCCAGATGACGGAGGCGCTCGATGCCGTCTCCTCCCTGATCGTGTTCCCGGAAGGCACGCGCAACACCACGGATGCGCCGCTGCTCCCATTCAAGAGCGGGCTCTTCCATCTGGCGCAGGCGCGTCCGAACGTGGCGCTCGTGCCGGTCTGGATCGACAATCTCAACCGCGTCATGCCGAAGGGCGAGTTCGTGCCGGTGCCGCTGGTCTGCACCGTCACCTTCGGCGCGGCTCTCACCCTTGCCGAGGCCGAGGCCAAGCAGGATTTCCTGGCGAGGGCTGAAAGGGCGCTGCTCGCTCTGTCACCGAAGGCGAACGCGCCATGACGATGCCGCATCCCGATCTCCTCGCCGTGCTGGCCGGCCTGCTCGGCGTCCTGATCGTCGCGTCCACTGTCGGCTACGTGCTGCAGCGCCGGCTGTCGCCCGACGGCTCGAATGCCGTGGTCGAGAACCTGAACGACCGCATCCGCGCCTGGTGGATCATGATCGTGCTGATGGGCCTTGCGCTGATCGGCGGCAAGACCGGCGTGACGCTGCTCTTCGGCTTTTGCTCCTTCGCAGCGCTGCGCGAATTCATTACGCTGACCGACACCCGCCGGGCCGATCATTGGGCGCTCGCGGCCGGCTTCTTCGTCGTGTTGCCGGTGCAGTTTTATCTGGTCTGGATCGACTGGTACGGGCTCTATTCGATCTTCATCCCCGTCTACGCCTTCCTGCTGATGCCGATCATCGCGTCACTGCGCGGCGATACCGAGCATTTTCTCGTGCGCATCGCCGAGGTGCAGTGGGCACTGATGATCTGCGTCTTCTGCATCTCGCATGTGCCCGCGCTGCTCAGCCTCGACATCCCCGGTTTTCAGGGGCGCAACGTCCTGCTGATCGCTTTTCTCGTCATCGTCGTGCAGATGAGCGATGTCCTGCAGTACGTCTGGGGCAAGCTGCTCGGCCGCACCAAGATCGCGCCCAGGCTGTCGCCGTCCAAGACGGTCGAGGGCTTCGTCGGCGGCGCGCTCAGCGCGACGGCGGTCGGCGCGGCTTTGTCCTGGATGACGCCGTTCACGCCGCTGCAAGCGGCGCTCCTGGCGCTGGTCATCGTGCTGATGGGCTTCTTCGGCGGGCTCGTGATGTCGGCGATCAAGCGCGATCGCGGCATCAAGGACTGGGGCCACCTGATCGCCGGTCATGGCGGCTTCCTCGACCGGCTCGATTCGGTGGTGTTCTCCGCGCCGATCTTCTTCCATCTCGTCCGCTATGGCTGGTCGACCACATGAGCCCGCCGCTCGCGCGCCTGATGCGAAGCAGCATCGTGCATGTCGGTTTCGCCTTCCTCGCCATGGGCAGCTGGGCGGTGTTCGCCAACCGCGCCCATCCGATGCCGGCGCCGCTCCTTGCCGGACTGATCCAGGGCACGCTGTCGGCGCTCATCACCCTGCTGCTGAAACGGGGCATCGAATATCTCGCCAGCCGCTTCTCGGGCCTGACAGCCCTGCTGGCGCCCCCCGTGATCGCCGGACTCGTTTCCGCCAGCGTGCTGACGCTCATCCACACGATCGGCGGCACGCCCGAAATCGCCAGGACGATCGCCGTCCCGCTGACCGTCGCGACCAGCTATGCGGCGCTCTACAACTATTCGCTGTGGCGGAGCAGGAAGGCGATGAACCATGGCGCAGGATAGTGATCGGCGGCCGCTCTCGAGCCGCGATACCGGCTGGGCCCGGGCGATTGCGCGCCGGCTGAGCGACAGCGGCATCACGCCGAACCAGATCTCGATGGCGAGCATGGCGATGGCGGCCGTTGCCGGCGCCGCCTTCTGGCTCGCGGGCGGGGCGGCTTCCGGGCCGCGCATCGCGCTGCTGCTTGCCGCGGCCGTGTTCTGCCAGCTCAGGCTGCTCTGCAATCTCTTCGACGGCATGGTCGCGATCGAAGGCGGCAAGCAGGCTGCCGACGGGCCGTTCTGGAACGAGTTTCCCGATCGGATTGCAGATGTCCTGATCCTGGCAGGCGTCGGCTATGGGATCGGCGATCCGGCGCTGGGCTGGGCGGCGGCGGCTTTTGCGGTGCTGACTGCCTATACCCGCGAGCTCGGCCGCAATTGCGGGCTGCCGGCCGATTTCTCTGGCCCGATGGCCAAGCAGCACCGCATGGCGACGATCACGGCCGCTGCGCTCCTGTCACTGCTGGAGTCGCTTTGGCGAGGCCAGAACGAGGTACTGACCATCGCGCTCTGGCTGATCGCGGTTGGCGCTGGCGCGACAGCCCTAAGGCGGGCGGCCAACATCGTGCGTGGACTGCGAGCTCGCTGAGCTCGCTCAGCCTCCGGTCACGCTCATATGCCGGCCGACGGCGGCGCGCGGCCGGCGCCGGTCGATGACGAAGTCGTGGCCCTTCGGCTTGCGCGAGATCGCCTCTTCCATCGCCCGGTAGAGCAGGGCGTCGTCGCTCGAGGCGCGGATCGGGGCGCGCAGATCGGCGGCGTCCTCCTGGCCGAGGCACATATAGAGCGTGCCGGTGCAGGTCAGGCGCACGCGGTTGCAGCTCTCGCAGAAATTATGGGTCATCGGCGTGATGAAGCCGACGAGGCCGCCGGTCTCGCGCACCCGGACATAGCGCGCTGGTCCGCCGGTCCGGTACGGATCGTCGTCGAGCGTATAGCGGTCCATCAATTTGGCCCGCACCATCGAGAGCGGCAGGAACTGGTCGAGCCGCGCCGGTTCGATCTCGCCGAGCGGCATCACCTCGATCAGAGTCAGGTCCATGCCGAGCCCATGGGCCCACTGCATCAGCCCCTCGATCTCGTCCTCGTTGACGCCCTTGAGCGCGACCGCATTGATCTTGACGCGCAGGCCCGCAGCGCGGGCCGCTTCGATGCCCGCGAGCACCTTGGACAGGTCGCCCCAGCGCGTGATCTTGCGGAACTTCTCGGGATCGAGCGTGTCCATCGAGACGTTGACGCGGCGCACCCCGCAATCGGCCAGCTCCTGCGCATAGCGGGCAAGCTGCGAGCCGTTGGTGGTCACGGTGAGCTCGTCGAGCGCGCCCGAGGCGAGATGGCGCGAGAGCGAGCGGAACAGGTTCATGATGTCGCGCCGGACCAGTGGCTCGCCGCCGGTGATGCGGAGCTTGCGCGTGCCGCGCGAAACGAAGGCGGTGGCGACGCGGTCGACCTCTTCCAGCGTCAGCAGATCGCGCTTCGGCAGGAAGGCCATGTCCTCGGACATGCAGTAGACGCAGCGGAAATCGCAGCGATCCGTCACCGAGATGCGCAGGTAGGAGATGTCGCGGCCGAACGGGTCGGTCAGCGGCGCACGCATCAAGGGCCTGATGGGGTCGTGCAGCACGGCGGCTGAAATCCTCGGGCGATCGCGGTCTTGCGGCGCAGTGCGCCTGCCGTTGCTCTGATATAGGAAGCGAGCATCGGCGGCGACAAGCCCGCGGTCAAGCAGGCTGATGGTCGCAAGCCGTTCTGGAGAAACACGAAGATGTCAGATTGGCCGAGCGAGATCCGTCTGTCGAAGGACCGCCGCACGCTTCACGTCACCTTCGAGAGCGGCGAGAGCCATGCGCTCCCCGCTGAATTGCTGCGTGTCGAGAGCCCCTCGGCCGAGGTCCAGGGCCATGGCCCGACGCAGAAGCAGACCGTGCCGGGCAAGCGCGAGGTCGAGATCCTCAAGGTCGAGCCGGTCGGCCATTACGCCGTCCGCCTGACCTTCGACGACATGCACGACACCGGCATCTATGGCTGGGACTATCTGCGCGAGCTCGGCCGGAACGGCGAGGCGAAGCTGCAGGCCTATCTCGACGATCTCGCGGCGAAGGGCCTGTCGCGCGAGCGGGGCAGGCGCGGCTAGGAGCCGGAACTCTGCCCCGTCATCGAACCAAAAGTCTCGCCCGAGCGTAGGTATTGCAAGCGCTGCCGGTGTCGCCGGGCCGCGCGCCGCTGCTCCGCACAAGGGAGGCTCGCTTGCAGACCCATTCCGTCACAGTCGTTGTTGCGCTGTCTGCCGCCCTGCTCTCGGGCTGCATGTCGATGGCGGACAATGGCGGCAAGGCGCCGGAGCCGCGCAAGCGTATCGACGCCGCGCGTTTCTATACCGGCCTCTGGCACGAGATCGGCCGGCGGCCGATGTCGTTCACCGATGGCTGCGTCGCCGGCGCGACCGAATACAAGCCGGGAGCAGGTGGGGCGGTCGAGGTGCTCGATTCCTGCCGGATGGGCACACCCGAGGGTGAGCTCAAGACGATCGGCGGTCCTGGCCGTATTCTCGATCCCGGTACGAACGCCAAATTGCGTGTCGACTACCGGCTTTACGGGATTGTCCCGGTTACGCGCGACTACTGGGTCCTCGACCGGGCCGAGGACTATAGCTGGTTCATCTCGGCTGACCCCGACTTCCGCGACCTCTACATCTTCACTCGCAATCCGCGGATCGGGGGGCCCCAGCGTCGCGGTTTGGTTGAGCGGGCGAGGGCGCTGGGATACGACGTCACGAAGCTGGAGTTCCCGGAGCAGCCGAAACGCTGACTTCTGCTCGCTCCATGTCAGCTTCGAGAGCGCAGCAGGCGAGGCTAGAGCACGCCTACCGTCTCCCGGTCAGGGACGGCTCGCCCGCTCGACATCCGGCAGCTTCCAGCTCTTGTCGAACAGCGGTTTCTCCGGTCCGTATAGCCGGAAGAGCAGTTCGAACTTGCGGTTCGGATCGGTCGGGACCCAGTTCGCTTCCCTGCCGGCCGGGGCCTGCGGGCCGAAGAACACGTCGACCGAGCCGTCCGGGTTCTTCTGGATGCCGGGGCTGATCGAGGCGAGGCTGGCGCGGTTCATGTTCTTGACGAGCGCGTGCGTGTCCCGGTCGTACACGGTCGCCGACCAGTACTGCTTCACGGGGGCGTTGGGCGGCACGGTCAACTTGTAACTCGCGCTACCGTCGAACGGATTGCCGTCCTTGTCTTTGTTCGCCATCAGATAGAATTGCGCCGTGCCGATCCGCTTGATGCCGGTAAAGCCCAGTGTATAGGTCACGCCACGCGCATCGACGGGATACACGTCGAGATCGGCGTAGCCGTTCTGGACAGCCTTGATGACCTCCGCCATCGCGGCGGGAAACCAGCGGATGCCGGGATTGATCACCGGGAAGCCGGCATCATAGCGCTGCGAGAGCAGGGCCTGAGCTTCCTTCGCCGCGGCACCGAGGGCATCCTGCGTGGCGGCATTGGGGTTGAACGGCTTTCCCTTTTCGATCCCCAGCGTCTTCAACTGGTCGATCATGACGCGATCGCGGGGAAGCCACGGCTCGTTCTGGATCACCCGGTCGAGATTGCGATAGAAGCTCGCATCATACTTGATCGTCGAATCGAACATCACGTCATAGGCATCGACGAATGTCGTGGCCGGCGGATTTGCGGCGCGCGATAGCGGGTAGATCCTGATCCCTTTGCCATAGGCGACCGATTTCGCCACGTCGGCGGCGCTGTGGCTCGGCAGGTTGGAGCGCAGCAACGCGAAGCCGCTGAAGGTGTCCGAAGGCAGGTGATAGTAGCCGGCGGGGACCTTGCGGGCGTAGCCCGGCGGCGTGATCAGGTACTTTCCGCCCTTGCCCTTGTCGGCGCCCTCCGGCCCGGCATCCTCGAGCGGCATTTGCCAGATCGTCACGATGTTGCCCGCGATCGAGCCGCCCTTGGCCGGCGGGATCTCGATGACGATCGGGCCGTCCTTCACGTTCCAGAAGGACATGAAGTAGATCGAGTCCGGATTGGGCGTGAGGGTCTGGTTCTTCCAGTTGACCGGTTGCGACCAGAAGACGATGTCGTTGGCCTTCGCCTTGGTCTTGCTGAAGGCTTCCTGGACCATCAAATCGGTATTGACCGCTGGCATGGCCCAGATCATCGCCTCGACGGCACGCCGTTCGATGCTGCGCCGTGTCAGCTCATCCGGCGAGCCCGTCTGTGCTTGGGCAGACAAACCGCTCAGAAGCAGCAGCACGCCGCCAAGCCGCCCGCACCGCATCGTCGATCTCCGTGGCGCATGTCCGCTGAAGCTCCAGCTTCGCATATCTGCCCGGTGATACGAGGCTGTAACGGTTACAGCGCCGCAACCGGCTTCTCACCGCGCCAGCGCCACGCCAGTGTTGCGGTGGACCGGTATGGGAACGCGGAGGATTCGATGATGAGGGCGAGGCTGTCGTCGCTGGTTACGCTTGCCGCTGCGAGCATCGCTGTCGCAGGAGCCAATCCGTCGCCCGGCCAGGCGCAGACCCAGCCCGGCTCCCCTTACGTGCTGGAGCGGGGCTTTCCCGTCGCCGATACCGCGCAGAAGGCTCGCGACGACGCCGATTTCCAGCGTGCGATCACCGCCTACCGCTTCTGGTACCCGACGGTCTCGAATGAGGGTATCTTCAACGGCAACCGCGTCGTCGGCATCGAGGACGGCAAGGCCTGGGGCATCGCGGCGGCCGGACCGAGGCAGGTCGGTTTCACCCTCAACTCGGATACGCCCTATGGCTCCGGCGTGCTCGACCTGAGCAAGGGGCCGATGGTGATCGAATTGCCGCCCGGCGCCTTCATCGGCCTCGTAAACGATCACCACCAGGGCTGGGTGCTCGATATGGGCCTGCCCGGGCCCGATGCCGGCAAGGGCGGCAAGCACCTCGTCTTGCCGCCGGGCTACAAGGGTAAGGTCCCTTCGGGATACTTCACCGGCCAATCCAAATCGCTGAAGAACCTGTTCGCGTTGCGGGCGCTGCCTTTGGGGGGCGATGTGCCCAAGGCGATCGCGTCCCTGAAGGCGGTGAAGATCTATCCGCTCGCCGATGCCGCGAGGCCGCAGCCGCTCAAGGTGGCCGACACCACCGAGATGAAGATGGACAGCTCCTCGCTGAGCTGGGAGGACAATATCCAGTTCTGGCAACAGCTGGCGAAGATCACCGAGGCCGAGCCGCTCGTGCCGTCTTTCCTGCCGATGTACGGGCTCCTGGCCGAGCTCGGTATCGAGAAGGGCAAGCCCTTCAAGCCCGATGCCCGCATGAGCGCGATCCTGGAGCGCGCCGCCAAGGCCGGTCGCGACCAATTGCTGGTCTCCGCCTTCGCCAGCAACCGGCCCGACCGGATCAACTGGCCCGACCGCAAATGGGAGTGGGTCGGCCTCGTCCCCGGGAGCGCCCAGTTCGAGACGCCGGCGGGCCTCGACCTCGAAGCGCGCGATCGCTGGTTCGCCCAGGCGATCGTGACCTCTCCGGCGATGTTCCGGCGCAATGCCGGGGCCGGCTCGCTCTATTGGCTCAGCTCGATGGACAGCTCAGGCGCCTATCTGGACGGCGGCAAGAGCTACAAGCTCACCATTCCGCAGCCGGTGCCGGGCAAGCTGTTCTGGTCGGTCACGATCTACGATTCCGCCACGCGTTCGCAGGTCCAGACTGATCAGGACAAGGCGGCGCTGCGCTCGCTGTTCGAGTTGAAGGACGTGAAGGGCACCGCACCCCTCGACCTCTATTTCGGCCCGGCCGCGCCGGCCGATCAGGAGGCGCGCTGGCTCAAGACGGCTCCGGGGCGCGGCTGGTTCGCCTATATCCGCATCTACGGGCCCGAAGCGGCGGCCTTCGACAAGAGCTGGAAGCCTGGCGATTTCGAGGAGATCAAACCTTGATCCATCGGCACGGCCGTTCCGCTGCTGCTCAATGCAGCCGCTGGTTGTCGACGAACCAGGTCTTGCCGCGATAGCGGATCTCGGATGCGCCTTCGCCGGCGTCCTCGTCGATGAGGACGACCTTCGTGCCGGAGGGAAGGCGGATCGGGCAGAGCTTGCTCGCTCGCGCGCCGCGCGGGCTCAGCGACGCCAACCCGTATTCGCGCCAGGCCGCCCAGCTGCTGCAAGCGAAGGCCGATTGATTGGTCGACGTCATGCGCTCGGCCGCGGTCACCGAGCCGGCTGCGACCAGGATGGCGGCGATCATGGCCGCTTTCGACATCCACGACATGGCGATCCCCTTCGTAAAACGAAAAAAAGGCCGGCGCGAAGCCGGCCTTTCGTCATCTCCGATCGTCTGGTCGCTCAGCGGGCGACGACGACGCGGGTGCCGACCTTGGCGCGCTCGTAGAGGTCGATCACGTCCTCGTTCAGCATGCGGATGCAGCCAGAGGAGACTGCCTGGCCGATCGTCTCCGGCTCATTCGAGCCGTGGATGCGGTAGAGGGTCGAGCCGAGATACATGGCGCGGGCGCCGAGCGGGTTCTCCGGGCCGCCGGGCATGAAGCGCGGCAGGTCGGGACGGCGCTTCAGCATCTGCGCGGGCGGGGTCCAGCCCGGCCACTCGGCCTTGCGGGTGATGGTCTGCGAGCCGGCCCAGTCGAAGCCCGGGCGCCCGACGCCGACGCCGTAGCGGACGGCCTTGCCGTCGGGCAGCACGAAATAGAGGCGGCGCTCGCTCGTGTTGATCACGATCGTGCCGGGGCGATAGGTGCCGCTGAACGAGACGACCTCGCGCGGGATCGCGGTCGCCTGCGCCTTGGCGGGGTCGACATAGTTGATGAGCGGCTGACGGGTGAGCGGGTCGATCTCGGCGACAGCGGCGGTCGCAGTGGCGGCGAAGGCCGTGCCGGCGATCATTGCCAAACGGAAGAAGCGGAGCATAGCGGCCTCGGGGGCGTTTCGGGGTTGGGCGGGCGCGAGGAAAGGTGACGGAAAAACGTCAACAATTCCCCAAATCTCTGGCAGAGCGAAGGCTGCCGTTCAATCGATCGACGTTCACATCGACGCGACCTTTCAAGCTTTGAAGGCGCTCGTTGCGGGGCTGCAACAGACGTAGGCGGCTGCATGCTGCTTGGCTCGATCTGGGCGGTTTTCGGGCGGAAGCGTGACGGATACTCCGCGATTCCCTGAATGAAGGACGCGGTGCGATTCGCTGGGTGCCAGGCAGGCTGGTGACGAAGCGTCCCGATCAGACACAGGATGCCCTCGCGGGATCGTGCGCCGCTCGCGAGACCTCTCCGATTGCCGTTAACCGGGCGTTCGCCTAATCTTCAGATCGAGGGGCAACTTCCGATTGCAAAGCTGGGCCGGCTCTGGTCCGCTTCTGTGAAACGCCGGGAGGTTCGCCATGCCTGCGTGCCAATTCGATGCGGGGCCTGAAGAGCTCGCTGCTCTGGGAACAGCCTTTCACGAGGCCTGGCGTCATGTCGGCCCGATCTATGGGCCGTTCGAGAATCCGCATCGCGAATGGCTTGCCCGCCTGATCCTCGGCCTGCGCCGCTCCGGCCATTCCGGCGACATCGCCTTGCTCGCGATCGAGCAGTTCATGGCGACCGCACCGCTCGCCGAATGGGCGAATGGCGCCCGAGACCCGCAACAGCAAGCGGGACCGGTCGCGCGAAACTGAGCGCTCTGCGCGTGCCCATCACCAGCGCCTTGCCGTAAAACTCCGGGAATCCGTTCCGGCGCGTGCCCGTTTTGCGGGCAACGTTGCCGTAATCTTCGCCCGCAATCTGCACAGTGCTGACCCGGTCCGAGCCCGGACCTGGGGTCGCAGGAGCCGGCGAACCCGTCTCTCATTTGTCTGGCCTGATGCGTCGGCGGCCGCCAAGGCCGCCGCAAGGAGTCTTTGATGAAGCGTCTCATCCCGATGGTTGGCCTGCTGGCCCTGCTTGCAGCTCCGGCTATAGCGGCCGATCGTCGCGCGCCGGTGCAGCAATACCAGCCGGTCTATTCGCAGCCGCGCGCCTACAACTGGAACGGCTTCTATGCCGGTGTGCATGCCGGCGCGGCCTTCGACCGTTTCAGCGGAACTGCCAAGAAGAGCCGCAACGAGACCCTGCTCGGCGGTCAGCTCGGCTACAACGTCCAGATGGGCGGCCTCGTGACCGGTCTCGAGGCCGACATCTCGATGAACGGCTTCGGCAAGGGCAACAAGCGCACCGGCGGCACCAGCGCCGACATGCGCTATGTCAGCACGCTGAAGGCCAGAGCCGGCTTCGCCTTCGACCGCTTCCTGGTCTACGGCCTCGGCGGTGTCGCCTATGGCAGCCTGAAGGCGAGCGACGGCCTGGCCTCGAAGGAGAAGAGCAAGATCGGCTATGTCGTCGGCGCCGGCGCCGAATACGGCATCACCGACAATCTCTCCGCCAAGCTCGAATACAACTACGTCTCGCTCGGCAAGCAGAACTTCCAGTTCGCCAATGGCCGCACCCGCGTCGGCGTCAACGAGCACCTGGTCAAGGCCGGCCTGAACTACCGGTTCTGATCGTCGAATTCCGGGCCGGGACACCGGCCCGGAGCACATTGCGGCCTCTAAGGCCGCGCCCAGGCATGGATGGAGCGTGATGCGTCTGGATATTTCGCCCCTATTCCGGCATCACGTTCCATCCGTGCACCCCGATATGATCCCTCAATGCGCGCCCTGATCGTCGAGGACGAGCCACAATTGATGGCTTTCCTGTCCTCGCTCCTCACCAATGCCGGCCTCATCGCCGATCGCACGACAACGATCGATGCTGCGCTGGCCGCCCTGCGCTCGACCCCGTTCGACATCGCTATCGTCGACCGGCGCCTGCCCGATGGCGATGGTCTCTCGATCGTCAAGGCGCTGAGCACCGCCGAGACTCGGCCCGCCTTCCTGGTCCTGACCGCCCGCGACGCCAAGGCCGACGTGATCGAGGGCCTGAACGGCGGCGCGGACGACTATCTCGTCAAGCCCTTCGAGCCGGAGGAGCTGCTGGCGCGGCTGCGGGTCATCCTGCGCCGGCGCAATCCCAAGCGCTCGCTGGTGATCACCGCCGGCAACCTCTCGCTCGATCTCGAGGGACGCTCCGCTTCCGTCGGCTCGGAGATGCTCGACCTGCGCCGGCGTGAGGCGCTGATCCTGGAGGCGCTGGTCCAGCGCACCGGCCGCGTCGTCACCCGCGACGTCCTGATCGAGGCGGTCTACGGCTTCGACGACCTGATCGAATCCAACACGCTCGAAGCGCAGATCTCGCGACTGCGGCGCAAGCTCAAGGACGCTGGCGCCGGGGTCGAGATCACCTCGCTGCGCGGCATCGGCTATATGCTCCGGGTATCGGAAGCGGTTTGCTGAACCACGCCGTCTTTCCGGGCTCTTCGCCGCGCGAAGCACCGGAAAGACATACGACTTGGGCAAGCGTCCTCCTTCACGCTTCACCGCCCTCGCGTGGCGGGAAGACGAGGCGCACCGTGGTGCCGCCACCCGCTCGGGCGAGGATGGCGAGCGTGCCGCCATGGGCGGCCATGATGTCGCGCACGATGGTCAGGCCGAGCCCGGCGCCGGTCGAGTTCGGCGACATTCGGTTGAATGGTTCGGTCACCTGCGTGCGGTCGGACGGCGCGATGCCGACCCCATCATCGCTGACTTCCACCACGGCGCCGTCGATTACCTTCACCAGGATCGTCGACTTGGCCTGAGCATGGCGCAGCGCGTTGTCGACGAGATTGGCGATCGCTGCCCGCACCGTCGGCTCATTGGCCTCGATCAGCGATTGGCGCTCGCCTTCCTCCTCCAGCGCGATGTCGGCATCGTTGCTCAGGATCAGGGGTGCGAGGTCGGCCAGCACGGCGCGGGCGATGCGATTGAGCTGCAGTGGCTCGAAGGGCAATTCGGTGCTGTGCAGCCTGGCGAGTTGCAGCATCGACGAGACGATGGTGGTCAGGCGACTGACATCGGTGGTGAGCGCGAGCCGCATTTGATCGTTCGGCAGTGCGTCGATCCGGCCGCGCATGACTGTCAGTGGCGTGCGCAGTTCATGCGCGACATTGTTCATGAAGCGCCGCTGCACCTCCATATTCCCCGCGATCTTGTCGAGCGCAGCATTGAGCGCCGTCGTCAGCGGCATCAGCTCGATTGGGATCTCTTCGGTCGGCAGCAGGCCGCGCGGCGCCTTCGGGTCGATCCTCGCGGCGGCTTCCGCGGCGCTGCGCAACCGCTCGCCGATATAGGACACCGACATCGCGATCGCGCCGGCGATCAGCAGGCCGAACACCACCGAGATCGCCAGCGCCGAGCCGGCGATCGCGCGCAAGTAGTAGCCGAGGATCAGGTCCCAGCCGGGCAGGCCGCCGCCGGTCGCCACGATGAAGCGGTTGCCGTCCTTCTCGATCACGTCGAAGGCGAGTGCATTGTCGCCGCCGACCCGCATCTGCGCGGCGATGGTCGGGCCGTCGAGCCGGATGTCGATCGGCAGGCCCGGCCGCAATTCCGGTGCATACTCGACGACGGAACGTCCATCGGAGACTAGGTACCAGAGCAAGGGGCTGGTGCGCTCGATCCGGGTAAGGCCGGCGGTCTTTTCCACCTGCAAGGCAGCGCCGGAAGGCTGGCGCACGCCTTGCTGGATGATCTGGGAGGTGACGTCATTGCGCAGGGCGCCGGGATCCTCGGTGATCAGGGCGAAAGCGATGACGGCGCCGATAAAGGCGGTGAACAGGACGATGCCGAGCAGCGACAGGCGAATCGTAAGGGCGCGCGACAGGGAGATCATGGCCGAGGCCCGCCGCTATGCCGCGCTGTCTCGACGGGCGATCTCGTCGGCCATGCCTGGCGCAGGATCGATGCAGCGTTGCGAGTCGTCACGGAACCTCGATGCGGGTATGGCTTGCGGAACCGGACGCTCGCCTCTTCTTGTCTCTGCATGGACCGTATCGCCATTGCCGTTCAACTCTCTTCCGGAGCTGCCGGCCTGATGCATGCGCGGCGTGTCATGTCGAGATGGCCCGGGCTGCGCCTCGTGCTCGCGGCGCTGCTCGCCTTGGTGCCGGGCCTCGTGCTGGCGCAGGGTGCGGTGACGAAGGGCGAGGTCCGGGCCGGCCAGTTGCCGACGACCTCGCGGCAGGATATCTCCAGACTGGTCGAAGGCGTGTTCGACACCGCATCCAAGACGGTCAGCATCCCGATCGAGCGCTCGCTCGCGCTCTTCGGCGAGCCGAACGCCTATATCATCGGTGGCGAACTCAGCGGCTCCTTCGTGCTCGGCGGGCGCCATGGCAGCGGCGAATTGCGCTTTTCCGATGGGGTTCCGACGCCGGTGACCTGGTCGGCGCTGTCGGTCGGCATCGGCCTCGGCGCCGACTACGGCCGGGTGATCATGCTGGTCTACGGGCTCGACCGGCGTGAGGACGTCTTCGGCACCTATGCCAGCCTCGGCGGCAGCGCCCATTTCCTCGCTGGAGCCAACGCCACGATCCTGGCCTCGTCGCGAGCCCGGATCGTGCTGATCTCGTCGGGCCTCGGCCTGCGCTTCTCCGGCGATCTCAGCCGCATCGTCATCGAGCCGGCAGGAGCGCCGGAGCAGTTGCGTCCACCAGGCCGGATCTGCCCCACGCCGGCTGACTGTCCCCCGCCGGGCCGCTGAGACCTCTCGGAAAAACAGCGCCTCAATCCTAGCGGCGCTGGGCGAGCAGGCGATGCGCGCTCGCATGCAGCTCGTCGAGCTGGCTCGCGATCTCCAGCGCGATCAGGCCCATTTCGCGCTCATCCGCCGCCCGGCGGACATAGAGCGGGTCCGACCAGAGCACGCAGCCGCGCCCGAAGGGCAGGGCGATGCTGGCCCGGTCCCAATTGTCGAGATCGACCCGCGCGCTGGTCACGGCGGCGAACAGATAGATCGGCCGTCCCGTGGCCCGTGCCAGCTGGACCGCGCCCTTGCCGGCGACGCGGGCGATCTTTGGGACGTCTGCGGTCAAGAGGAGGCTGGTGCCTTCACGCAGCGCCTCGCGCATCTCGAAGAAGGCGGGAATGGCGCGCTTGGCCTTGATCTTCGGGCGGCTCTGCGTGCCCGAGCCGCGTATGACGCGAAAGCCCGCCCGCTCCACCACCGAAGCGACAACCGCACCGTCGAAATGCAGCGAGGTCAGGATCGCAACCTGGGCTGCGCCGTCGAGCGCGGCGAGGCTCAGCATCTGCTGGCCGTGCCAGGTCAGGGCGATGAAGGGCTCATGGCTGCGCTCCCAGGGCCTCGCGCCCGGGATCGCCGGCTTGAAACGCGTCGTCCGCTGGACGAAATCGAGATAACTGTGCAGGGCGCGGCCGGCGAACGCCGCAGATTGCCCAGTGCCGAATCGCATGCTCCTATCTCCACGGTGGTTCCGGCGGAGTGGTCGTTGCGTCGGCTTGCTCCAACATTGCGCGCGGCACTTTGGCCGCCAATTCAGCGCATCATGAACTTGACGATCCGGGCGACGAATTCCTCGTCCTGCCCGGCGAACCCGTGATGCGCGCTGAAGCGGCAGGGATTGGCCTCGTCGGTCTGTCCGCCGCTCATCCATTCCACATGGACCCGTCCGCCGGCCCAGGCCTTGAACGGCGCGACGCCGGCGGGCAGCGTCAAGCGACAGCGATCCTCGCGATGATGCAGCGCGAGTGTGCGCGGCAGCCGGTTCGGCGTCCCCATGATGCTCTGGACGGTGGTGTCGCCGGGGCCGGACGCCTTGCTGAGGAGGCCAGAGGTCAGGACGAGCCTGTCCGGCATGGCGCCCTCCACGAGGCCCTGGGCTGCACGCTGCGTGCCCATGCTGGTGGCGACCACGATCACCGGACGCTTGATCGCGGCCATATGGTCGACCGCGGCCGAGAGGTTCGTCCCGAGATCGGCAAGCAGCACATTGTAGCCCTGCGCAGCGAAGGCGTCCCGGTTGCGGATCAGGACATTGTCACCGGCTTTCCCGAAGCGCGCGCCGCTCCCGACCTCGAGCCGGCCGTCGCCGCCAGTCAACAGGATCACGCTGCCCTTGGGATGCGGCGCGCGGATCAGGATGCTGCGGACGCCCGCGATCGTGACGGTCTCGCCGCCCTTGACCGTGACCGGCGTCTCAGCCCGCGCGAGTGACGGGATGGCGAGGCTCGATAGGATCGCGAGCGCGCCGAGGGCGCGCAGGATGCGCTGCTGATATCCGGACATGTCGTAAGTCACCCATTCATCCGAGACGGCGCAGGACTCGCGACTCGGAACCAGCCGCACCCGCGCTCTCCGCCCAGGATTGAGCAGCTACATTGCACGAAATGTGCAGCTCCCGCGCCGGGGAGCCTTTCACTTCAGCGATGCGCTCCAGGTCTCAACCCGGCCGAGGACAAAGCTGGTGGCCGGCGCCGGCGATCAATCTTGCGCATAATTGCATACTTGTATTGTATGCATGTTGGGCGCGTTGGGAGGCTCGCTGTGGCGCGAAAACAAGCGACAACAGCATTTGGGCGAATGGCAGCATCGATCTGGCCGGCCCCTGTTCGGGCTGTTGCCGAGCTCCGCCTCGGACCCGGCGTCGCCTCACCGATAAAAAATCACCCAAGGGAGAAAGATCATGCCCGAGATGACTCGCCGCGCCTTCTCGCTCGCCGCCGCCTCAGCCGCGCTGGCTCCGTCCATGGCGTCGGCCCAGACCAAGACGATCAAGCTGCTGCTCAACACCTCCTATAGCGGCCCGGTCTCTTTCCTGCTGCTCGCCGCCGACAAGGGCTATCTCGGCGAGGCCGGCCTCAACGTCGAGTTCTCGCCAGGTGACGGCGCCGCGGCGGTCGTGCCGAAGGTGCGCGCGCCCACCTACGATGCCGGCTATGGCGACATCACCGCGCTGATCCAGCGCATCGCCATGTCGCCGCCGAACGAGGGCCCGGTCGCGATCTGGACCACCTTCAACTCGGTGCCCTTCACCATAGCAGTGCCGGCGAGCGGCCCGATCCATGCGCCGAAGGACCTGGAGGGGCGTTCGATCATCGGCGACACCCATGACGCAGCACTGGTGACCTTCGACATGTTCTGCAAGTCGACCGGGATCGATCCGTCCAAGGTCAAGGTCGTGCCGTCGGACAAGCCGATGGCGAGCCAGGTCTCGGAGATGCTGAAGGGCAGCGGCATGGATGGCGCCTTCGGCTTCGTCAACACGATCATCGCCTCTGTGGCTCCGCAGGGCATCGACGGGCGCAAGGAGCTGCGTTTCCTGACCTATGCCGAGCATCTGCCCGATATGTATGGCAATGGCCTGTTCGTCACGCGCGAACTCTACGCCGACAAGGCGGCGCTGTCAGGCATAGTGCGCGCCTTCAACCGCGCTTTGGCAGATGCCATCGCCAATCCGGACGTCGCCATCGAGACGCTGACGAAGCGCAAGGTCGCGATTGCGCCCGAGGTCAACCGCACGCGTCTGGTCGGGACCTTCGCCGCGGAGATGGCCCATCCCGAAGGCGCCCGCATCGGCATCGGCGACATGGATGACGGGCGGCTTGGGCGGTTGATCGATCTCGTCGTCGAGGCCAAGAAATTGCCGCGCAAGCCCTCGGTCCGCGAGGTCTTCGACCGCTCGTTCCTGCCGCCGGACGCCGAGCGGATCCGCACGCTCGCCCGCGCGAAGTAAAGGGGCTGTGGCCGCGAACCTGCCTCCGCCCCGTGTCGCGGGGCGGAGGAACCAGCTTTTTCAATTGGCGGGCGGGATGCCAGCCGCCTTCACCAGTTTCCCGACATCGTCGATCTCGGTGCGCAGGCGCTTGCCGAACTGCTCGCGGTCGAGCGGCATCGGCTCCATTCCGACGGTTCGCAGCTTCTCCTGAACCTCGGGGAGACGCAGCGCCTTCTGTGCCTCCTCATAGAGACGTTCTGTGACGTTCGAAGGGGTCTTGCTCGGCACGAACAAGCCGATCCAGAACTCGTAGGCAGAATCCGGTAGGCCGGCCTCGAGGGTAGTCGGGACCTCCGGCAAGGCGGCGGCCCGCTTGGAGGTGCTGACCGCCAGAGCCGTCAGTGATCCCTCCTTGAGATAGGGGAGCGCGGCAGATAGCGGCAGGAAATAGATGTCGATCTCGCCGGCGAGGAGGCCGGTGATGGCGTCGACGGGGCCGCGATAGGGGACGTGGTGCATCTGCAACCCGGCGCCGGCCAGCATGCGCAGCGCTGCCAGATGTGATGTGCTGCCGCTGCCGGCCGAGGCGTAGTTCAGGGCGCCGGGCTTGGCCTTCGCCACCGCCACAAGGTCGGCGACGGTCTTGAAGCCCTTCTTGGGCGTCGTGACCAGCACGCTCGGCTGGATACCGAAGGGGATCACCGCCGTAAGATCGCCCGTCGTGTCATAGGGCAGCTTCGAATAAAGGGACGGCGCGATCGCGATCGACGAGGAATGAACCAGGATTGTATAGCCGTCCGGCGTCGCCTTCGCGACGGTAGCAGCCCCGATCGTGCCGCCGGCTCCAACGCGGTTCTCGACCACGATCGGCCGGTCGAGCTGCCTGGATATCTGATCGAGCACGATCCGGCCGACCACGTCGATGGCGTTGCCCGCTGCGAGCGGGACGACGGCTGTGATCGGCCGATCCGGCCAGGCCTGCGCGGCGGCGGGGCCTGCAAGTGCGGCAGGCCATGCGGCGAACAGGGCCAGGGTAAGCAGCCGCCTCGCTCGGCGAATGGTCACGGTCTGGAATCGGTGTTGCTTCATGGCGTTCTCCCCGTGGCATGCGTTTCCAGGCGTCGGCCGGCTGCTGTTATGGCTGAGGCCGTCGGAACCTGATGCATCTGATCAGCCACGCCGCTGCTCCAGGCAGGGCTTACTGCCAACGTTGACGAGGCTGTCATTTGTTACTGCAATCGATTGCTAATCTAACGACGGACGCGAAGTCAATATCTAGGCAATGATGGTTCGAAATTTTGTATAAATGCGCAGCTATGCCTGCTTTGACAAGTATGGCATTAAGCAATCGATTGCTGAAATCCGGCCGTTCGAGAGGCGTAGATGACCGACACCCACCAAGACCATCATCTGTCAGTGCTGGCGTTCGCCGGGGCCGCGAACTGGCCGATATGGGCCGGATTGGAGCAAGGCTTCTTCAGCCACAGGGGGCTTCGCCTGACCCATCGGATTGTCCCGAATTCGCGGGTGATGGCGCGGGAGCTGTATGATGGCAATGCGCAGATCGCTTTGACTTCAGTCGACAACGTCGTGGCCTATGCGTCTGGGCAGGGCGAGGAGACCTTACCCGAACGCCCGGACTTCTTCGCCTTCATGGGCGTGGACGACGGGCTGCTGACACTGGTCGCGAGGCCCGGCATTGGACGCGTGGCAGATCTGCGGAGGCATCGGGTCGCGGTCGACGCCCAGACGACAGGCTTCGCCTTCGTTCTGCGCGAATTGCTCGACCGGGCCGGCCTCGGGGCTAGCGATTTCGAGCTCGTCAGCGTCGGAAACGGTGCCCAGCGGCTGCAGGCGCTCCTGGCCGGGGAGGTCTCGGCGACCTTGCTCAACACGCCGCTGGATCTGATGGCTGCCGAAGCGGGCATGAGCCCGCTGATGCGGGCCCGTCATGAGCTCGGCGACTATCAGGGAATTGTCGGTGCTGCCCGGCGCGATTGGGCGCAGAGCAATCGTACGCAACTGAAGGGTTTCGTCGACGCGTTCGCGGAGGCGCTGCAAGGGCTGGCTGAAGACGAGGCGGCGGCCATTCGGGTCTTGCGCGAGCATATTCCCGGGTTGAGCGAGGCTGTTGCGCTCGCGACCCACCGGCAGCTCTTTGCCGAAGGCGGATTTCAGCAGGACCTGCGGATTCAGATGCCGGGGCTGGCGACCGTGCTGTCTTTGCGGGCCCGCTATGCCGCGTCCACGCTCCCGCTGGGTGACCCCGCTTCCTATTGCGACGAAGCGCTTGCGGCTATTGGCCGGCCCTGAGTTCTAGCGCGGGGCTGAGGTCGAACCGCGCACGATGAGGCGCGGCGTCAGCATCACCATGCGCGTCGGAATATCGTCGCGCCGCATGCGCTGGAACAGCAAATCTGCCGCCTCCCGGCCCATCGCCCGATGTTCGATCCTGACGGTCGTGAGAGCCGGCGCCACGAGATCCATCAGCGGCATGTCATTATGTCCGACGACGGAAACCTCGTCCGGGCAATGCAGGCCGCGATCGCGCAGCGCGTCATAGGCCCCGAGCGCCAGCAGGTCATTCGCCGCGACGATGCCTGTGATCTCAGGTGATGCCGCCAGGAGCTTGCTGGCGGCTTCGGAGCCTGCCTCGCGAGAATAGGCCGTTACGTTCTGGTTGAAGCTTTCCAATGGGGTGGCTTGGTCGCGGATGGCGGCTTCGAAGCCCCGGAGGCGTAGCAGGCCGGTCGATAGCGTCGGCGGACCGGCGATGTGGCCGATCCGGCGATGCCCTAGCGCGACAAGATGGTCGACGGCGAGCTGCATGCCCCGCATGTCGTCAGACACGACGGCCGAGACACGTGATTGCGCCTCGGCCCGGTTGACCAGCACGACCGGTACGTTGCGCTCGAGGCAGCGGCCGACGAGTGCGTCTTCGCGTGCGGCCGTCGCCAGGATCAGTCCATCGACGCGGTGGGCGATCAGCCCGTCCAGTAGTGCGGTTGGAGACGGGGAGCCTGGGCCCGCATCGGCGACGATGGTGGAGTAGCCATCCTCGATCAGGCGCTCGGTGATGCCGCTCAGGATCGGGGCGAAGACCGGGTTTGCGATGTCGGGAAGCAGTACGCCGACGAGTTGCGAGCGGCCGGTGCGCAGGCTCGCTGCCAGATGGTCTGGCTGATAGCCGAGCTTCTGCGCGGCCTGGAGGATGCTGGCGGCGAGCTCCTGGGCCACCATGGATCGGGTTGACGGGTTGAGGGCGCGCGAGACTGTCGAAGAATGGACGCCGGTGAGCTGGGCGACATCCTTGATCGTGACGGGGCGGGCCTTCGGTGGGCTGGGAGGCACGTAAAGCCTTTCGCAAAATCTCGTGCAGACAACCTAGGGGACAACGCGGTTGACAGCAATTGCAGAGCCTGCAAACGTTTGCAGGTTGAAATTGGAGCTTCAAGCGTGAAAAAGACGTTCATCCGCGGCACGTGGCAGAAGTCGCGTGCGTTCTCTCCTGCCGTGATCACGGAAGGTGGAAAAACCATCTGGATCGCCGGGCATACCGGGCAGAAGGACGCGTCGGGCCGCTCGCTGGCTGGCGACTTCGAGGCTCAGACCTACCAGACCTTCAGCAACATCGAAGAGACCCTCAAGGAGGCGGGCGCGTCCTTGAAGGACATCGTCACGATGACGGTCTTCCTCACCGATCCGCGTCACACGACCCGCATGACCGAGATTCGCAACGAAATGTTCGGATCAGACTTTCCCGCGAGCGCGGCCATCACGGTGACTGGGTTCGCCGATCCCGCCATGCTGATCGAGATCCAGGGCGTCGCTGTCATAGCCGGTTGAGGAGGCCCCACGCCGGGCGAGCCCGTCTCGTCCGGCGGCGTGCGCCTGCTGCCAGCGGTGCATGACTTCGCAAATCTGGGGAAAATGGTGGGCGGCACAGGGATCGAACCTGTGACCCCTCCCGTGTGAAGGGAGTGCTCTACCGCTGAGCTAGCCGCCCGGACCGCGCTGTTCCTAGTGGGGTCGGCTTGCGCCGTCAAGAACGCACAGCAAGCGCCGGCTCGCGATCGGTCAGCCGGCGCACCGCTTGCGGCAATTCGCTGAAATGCTGGATCACCAGATCGGGCTCCAGCGCCTCGACCGGCACGTCGGTATAGCCGAACGGCACGCAGACCACCGGGATGCCAGCGGCGCGCGCCGTGCTCACATCGGTGCGCGAATCGCCGACCATCACCGCGCGGGCCGGATCGCCACCGGCCTGCTTGATCGTTTCGGTTAGATGACGCGGGTCGGGCTTGAAGAAGGCGAAGCTGTCGCGGCCGGCAATCGCAGCGAAGCGCTCGCTCAGCCCGAAATGATCGAGGAACAGGCGGGTGTGCCGGATCGGCTTGTTGGTGCAGACGGCGAAGACGAAGCCATCTGCGGCGAGCTCGTCCAGGGCCGCGATGACGCCGTCATGGATGAAGCTGTTGCCGGCGACGTCGTCCGCGTAGATGCCGAGGAAGCTCTCGAACAACTGCTCCAGCTTCTCGGCATCGAGCGGCCGGCCGCTGACCTTGAAGCCGCGTTCGATCAGCGCCCGTGCGCCGGCGCCGACCAGTTCGCGTGCCCGGTCGATCGGGAGCGCCGCCAGCCCCTCCTGTTCGAGGATGACATTGAGCGTGCGCATGATGTCGGGCGCGGTCTCGGCGAGAGTGCCGTCGAGATCGAAGACGACGATCGGGGGAAGCGACATGGGCGATCCTGTAATGTGGCCATCCGCATAAAGGCTGCTGGGCGCCGGTTGGCAAGGTCGCTTCGGCAACAGCGGTGTCATCTCGTCGTGACCCTGCCGCAATCGCGATGATACGGCTCCGCCGGCATGGTAGGGTGCGGGCGAATCGTCGAAAGGGGTCGTATCGGTGTCGAAACTGTCGCGCTGTTCCAGAAGCACCCTCGGCCGGGCGCTGGGCGCCGGCCTGTTCGTCCTGCCGGTTTTCGGGGCGGCGCTGTCTGCTCCCTTCGAGTTCGCGCCGGCGCCGCAGACCGACCTCAACCGCGTCTATCGCATCGACAAGGCGACCGGCGAGGTCGGGGCCTGCCAGTTCCAGCTCAAGGAAGGTGGCGTCGGTGTCACCGTCTGCTTCCCGGCAGGCGAGGGGGCCGGCCCGCAGGCGCCGAGCGATTATGTCCTTGTCCCGTCGCGGCATGAGCGCGAAGGCGGCATCTTCCGTGCCAATGTCCGCACCGGCGAGCTGAGCGTCTGCTACGTCTTCGACGACAAGGTCGTCTGCACGCCGATGGCGAAATAGCGTCGGACCGGTGGCCGGACGGTAACTGCTATCTTGTCACGGCTGGGATGCGGCTTTTGCGCTCGGCAAGCCGTCATTTGGCGTGCTAGAGCCCCGGCGACCCGTTCATAACGCCGGAGGCTCGCATGCTCGCGCTCAAGGATCCCTCGCTGCTGCGCTCGCAGTGCCATGTCGACGGCGTCTGGATCGGCGAAGGCGTCGACGTCGTCGACAATCCCGCGACCGGCGAGGTTTTGGCCAAGGTGCCGCGCTTCGGCGCTGACGAGACCACTGCTGCGGTCGAGGCCGCCTCGCGCGCCTTCAAGCCCTGGGCCAAGAAATCGGCCAAGGAGCGCTCACAGATCCTGCGCAAATGGTTCGAGCTGATCATGGCGAACCAGGAGGACCTGGCGCAGATCATGACGGCCGAGCAGGGCAAGCCGCTGGCCGAGGCCCGCGGCGAGGTCGCCTATGCCGCCTCCTTCGTCGAGTTCTACGCCGAGGAAGCCAAGCGCATCTATGGCGAGACCATTCCCTCGCCCTTCCCGAATTCGCGCATCATCGTCGCCAAGCAGCCGGTCGGCGTCTGCGCCGCGATCACGCCCTGGAACTTCCCGGCGGCGATGATCACCCGCAAATGCGCGCCGGGCCTCGCCGCGGGCTGCACCTTCGTGGTCAAGCCGGCGCCGGACACCCCGCTGACCGCGCTCGCTCTGGTCGCGCTCGCCGAGCAGGCCGGCTTCCCCAAGGGCGTGATCAACATCGTCACCGGCGATGCGCAGGCGATCGGCGGCGTGATGACCTCGCATCCGGCGGTGCGCTTCATCGGCTTCACCGGCTCGACCCCGGTCGGCAAGCTCCTGATGCAGCAGGCGGCCTCGACCGTGAAGAAAGTCGGACTCGAGCTGGGCGGCAATGCGCCCTTCATCGTCTTCGACGATGCCGATCTCGACAAGGCGGTCGAGGGCGCGATCATCGCCAAGTTCCGCAACATGGGCCAGACCTGCGTCTGCACCAACCGGCTCTTCGTCCAGGACGGCATCCATGACGATTTCGTCGCCAAATTCGCCGGCGAGGTCGCCAAGATGAAGGTCGGCAACGGCGTCGAGGTCGGCGTCGTGCAGGGCCCGCTGATCAATGAGCGCGCGGTCGAGAAGGTCGAACGCCATGTCGCCGATGCGGTTGCCAACGGCGCCAAGGTGATGGTCGGCGGCCACCGCCACGCGCTCGGGCGCACCTTCTACGAGCCGACCGTCCTCGCCGGAGTCACCACCAAGATGCTGGTCACCAATGAGGAGACCTTCGGGCCGATCGCGCCGGTCTATCGCTTCAAGAGCGAGGACGAGGTCGTGGCGATGGCGAACGACACGCCCTTCGGCCTTGCGGCCTATTTCTACACCAGGGATCTCGGCCGCGCCTTCCGCGTCGCCGAGGAGCTCGAATACGGCATGGTCGGCATCAATTCGGCCATCCTCGGCACCGAGGTCGCGCCCTTCGGCGGCGTCAAGGAATCCGGCCTCGGCCGCGAGGGCTCGCTCCACGGCATCGAGGAGTTCGTCGAGATCAAGTACATGCTGATGGGCGGGCTCGGCGCGTGAGCGAGGATCTGAAGAAGGCCGCCGCACAGGCGGCGCTGGAACTGGTGCGGCCGGGCATGCGCCTCGGCCTCGGTACCGGCTCGACCGCCAAGCTTTTCGTTGATGGACTCGGGGCGAAGGTTGCCACCGGCCTTGAAGTGCTTTGTGTCGCGACCTCTGAAGCAACGCAGGCGCAGGCGCTCGGTCTCGGTATCCCGATGTCGACGCTCGACGAGACGCCCGAGCTCGACCTGACCATCGACGGCGCCGACGAGCTCGATAGCGCCTTGCGCCTGATCAAGGGCGGCGGCGCGGCGCATCTGCGCGAGAAGATCGTTGCTGCCGCCTCGAAGCGTATGGTCGTGATCGCCGACACCGGCAAGCAGGTCGAGACGCTCGGCCGCTTTCCGCTGCCGATCGAGGTCGTACCCTTCGGGCTCGAGGCGACGCGCAGGGCGGTCGCAGCCGCGATCGCATCGTCGGGCGCACATGGCGAGCTGAAGCTGCGCAAGCGCCCGGACGGATCGACGCTGCTCACCGATGGCGGCCACTACATTCTCGATGCGCATCTGGGCCGGATCGAGCTTCCCGAGGTCCTGGGATTGGCGCTGAACCAGGTGCCCGGCGTCGTCGAGCACGGTCTTTTCCTGGGCCTTGCGACGGCGGCTTTCCTCGCCGGCGCCGATGGCGTGCGCGTGCTCGGCGATCCGACTGTGGAGCGTCGCTGACGCTCCGGGATACGGCATGTTCCAGCCGTAAAAGTGGTTTCCACTTTGGCTGGACATGTTCTAAGAGCGGCCGGCGGTCCGTCCGGTCAGGGACGTTGTCGCAGCAGAACAGTGGAATCGCCGCATTCCGGACGATCGACGAAGGGGTAACCGCATGATCCGTCACAGCCTGGCAGGCGCGCTTCTTTCGCTCGCATTGTTCGCCATGCCCGCTTCGGCGCAACAGGCGCCGACGCCGGAGCATCTCAAGGCGGCGCGCGAGGTCGTCGTCCTCTCCGGCCTGTCGCAGTCCATCGAGTCGTTGTACGCCGAGTTCGTCGGGAATGTTCGGGCGAGCCTGGCGACCCGGCCCGAGTTGAAGAAGGACATGGAAGAGGTCCTGACTGCGCTCAAGGCCGAGGCGGATTTGCGCCGCGACGAGATGCTCGATTCCTCGACCCGGATCTTCGCCAGCAAGATGACGGAAGCCGACCTCAAGGAGGTCATGGCCTTCTTCAATTCGCCCGTCGGCCAGCGCTACAATTCCAACCGCACGCGGGCTCTCGAGGAGATCTACGTGGTGCTGGAGCCTTGGAGCACGGCGACCAGCAACCGGCTCTTCGATCTGTTCCAGGCCGAGATGCGCAAGCGCGGCCACCAGCTCTGAACGCGCGCCCTTCGCTCATGAAAAAGGCCGCCGGCAACCGGCGGCCTTTTTCTTTTGGCGTTCAGTTCACCGGGCCGGCGCCGCCAATGTCTTCCATCGTCGGATCGCTCGGGCGTACGCCGCTGGCGCGATTGACCATCACCGTAATGAACCAGAGCACGACGCCGATGCCGATCAGGATGCCGGCGATCTTGTACTGAACGGGGTCACGCCCGGTCCATGGGCCGGCGAAGAAGGCGCAGAAGAGCGCCCCCGCGATAGGCAGGATCGTCGGCGTGCGGAAATGCTCGTGCTCGACCGTGTCCTTGCGTAGCATCAGCACGGCGATGTTGACGACGGTGAAGACGCAGAGCAGCAGCAGCGCCGTCGTGCCGCCCAGCGCCGGCACCTCGCCGACGAAGGTGATCAGCGCGAAGGCGAGCAGCGTGGTGAAGCCGATCGCGACATAGGGTGTGCGCCTGGTCGCATGGACCTTGCCGAGCGCCGGCGGCAGCACATGCTCGCGGCTCATGCCGTAGACCAGCCGGCTAGCCATCAGCATGTTGATCAGGGCGCTGTTGGCGACGGCGAACATGGTGATGAAGCCGAAAATCCAGATCGGGAAGTTCGGCGCGCCGGCCGCGACAACCTTGAGCAGCGGTGTCTCGCCTTCGCCGAGCTGCTCCGGCGAGACCAGCGTGACAGCCGAGACTGAGACCAGCACATAGATCACGCCGGTGATGACGAGGCCGGCGAGCAGGATCTTCGGGAAGATCCGCGTCGGGTCCTTGGTCTCCTCGGCCATGTTGACCGAGTCCTCGAAGCCGACCATGGCGAAAAAGGCGAGGGTGGTCGCCGCGATAACCGGCCAGAATAGGCCGCCATCGCCGGCCGGCTTGAATTGGGTGATGCGCGAGACGTCGCCCTGTCCGGCAGCGATCGCCCACAGGCCGACGAAGATCACGATCAGGAGGCCGGTCAGCTCGACGCAGGTGAGCACGACATTGGCCTTCACACTTTCGCCGACGCCACGGAGGTTCACCGCCGCGACGATCGCCATGAAGGCGAGGCCGGCGATGGTGATGCCGATCCCGCCGGTGAGATTCAGCCCGAAGGCGTGAGACATGTTGGCGGCAAAGGCGCGCGAGGCGGTCGAGGCCGAGGTTATCCCTGAGCACATCACCGCGAAGGCGACGATGAAGGTGATGAAGTGGACGCCGAAAGCCTTGTGCGCATAGAGCGCGGCGCCGGCGGCGCGCGGGTACTTGGTGACCAGTTCGAGATAGCTGAACGCCGTGATCATCGCGACGACGAAGGCGACCAGGAAGGGCAGCCAGACGACGCCGCCGACCTGCTTCGCCACCTGGCCGGTGAGCGCGTAGATGCCGGTGCCGAGAATGTCGCCGACGATGAAGAGCAGCAGCAGCCAGGGACCCATCACGCGATGGAGGCTGGGTTCTGCTTCGGCTTGCGGTGCGGCGGAAGGGGATAGCGTAGCGTCGCTCATGGTTCATCCTCGCTCGACGGGCCGCAGGCCCGGTGAAGAGGAAAACACAGTCACGCCTTATTTGTTCAAGCGCAACCGGGGCGTGCCGCCCCGGTCGCGTCTAGCGTAATCAGTCCTCTGCGGCCTTGAACTTGTTCAGCCCGCTCATCACGAAGGGCGCGACCAGCGCGATGAAGGCGATGCCGAGCAGCGTCGCCGAGATCGGGTTTTCCAGCAGGATCATCGGATCGCCCAGGCTGATCTGCAAGGCGCGCCGCAATTGCGCCTCCGCCATCGGCCCGAGGATCAGCCCGACCACCATCGGCGCGACCGGGTAGTCGAAGCGCCGCATCAGATAGCCGAGATAGCCGAAGCCGAAGAGCATGCCGAGTTCGACCGGGGAGGGGTTGACCGCGAGCGTGCCCATGGTCGCGAAGACCAGGATTCCGGCATAGAGCCAGGGCTGCGGCACCGCCAGCAGCCGGACCCACATGCCGATCAGCGGCAGATTGATGATCACCAGCATGGCATTGGCGATGAACAGTGAGGCTATCAGGCCCCAGACCAGGTCCGGCTTCTCGGCGAAGAGCAGCGGGCCGGGATTGAGCCCGTATTGCTGGAAGCCGGCGAGCATGATCGCGGCGGTCGCCGAGGTCGGCAGGCCGAGCGTCAGCAGCGGCACCAGCGTGCCGGCGGCCGAGGCGTTGTTGGCGGCCTCCGGTCCGGCGACGCCCTCGATCGCGCCCTTGCCGAACTCCTCCGGATATTTGCAGAGCTTCTTTTCGGTCGAATAGGAGAGGAAGGTCGGGACCTCGGCGCCGCCGGCCGGCAGCGCACCGATCGGGAAGCCGAAGGCGGTGCCGCGCAGCCAGGGCGCCCAGGAGCGCTTCCAGTCCTGCTTGTTCATCCAGAGCGAGCCTTTGATCGGGATGATCTCTTCCGGCTCGCGCCAGCGCTTCGAGGCGACATAGAGCGCTTCGCCGACGGCGAAGAGGCCGACCGCCAGCGTCGTCACCTCGACGCCGTTGAGCAGCTCCGGCACGCCGAAGGTCAGGCGCGCCTGGCCGGTCAGCTTGTCGATGCCGATCAGGCCGAGCAGCATGCCGAGGAACAGGCTGGTCAGGCCGCGCAGCGGGGAATCGCCGAAGGTCGCCGACACCGTGACGAAGGCGACGATCATCAGCGCGAAATAGTCCCACGGCCCGAACTTGACCGCGAGCTCGACCAGCCAGGGAGCGAGGAAGGCGAGGCCGATCGTGGCGATCAGGCCGGCGACGAAGGAGCCGATCGCCGCCGTCGCCAGTGCCGGGCCGCCGCGGCCGGCCTTGGCCATCTTCGAGCCTTCGAGCGCGGTGGCTAGCGAGGCGCTTTCGCCCGGTGCGTTGAGCAGGATGGCGGTGGTCGAGCCGCCATACATGCCGCCATAATAGATGCCGGCGAACATGATCAGCGAGCCGGCCGGATCGAGCTTGAAGGTCACCGGCAGCAGCAACGCAACGGTCAGCGCCGGGCCGATGCCCGGCAGCACGCCGACGGCGGTGCCGAGGAAGACGCCGATCAGGCAGAACAGCAGCTTGGAGGGCTCGAGGGCGACGGAGAAGCCGTTGGCGAGCGAGAGAAGGGTGTCCATCTTGCGTGCTCCCTCAGCTCAGCAGCGCTTCGAGCGGCCCGGCGGGCAGCGATAGGGTCAGGAGCTTGAGGAACACCACGTAGATGACGGTGCCGAGTATCGCCCCGATGATGATGTCGACGATGAGCGCGTCCCGCCCGAAGCCGCGCGCCGTGCAGGCAAAGATGATCGCGGTGGCGATGATGAAGCCGCCGCCGAGCGCAATACAGGCAACGAGACCGACAAGGCCGCCGATGATCCAGAGCAGCGCCTTGCTGTCGGCTTCCTCCGGTTTCGGCAGACCGTCCTTGAAGGCGACGATGAAATGCGCGAGCCCGAGCACGGCGAGGCCGGTGCAGACGACATAGGGCATCGCGGTCGGTCCGACGCCGTAGTTCGAGGTGATGGTCTGGCGCGAGGCATCAAAGGCGACGATCGCCGCTGCAGCGAGCAACAGGAGCCCGACGATAAGAGCCGGGCGGTCGATGGAGCGGGACATGGGCGCGACCGTCTGTCTGGAGCGAAGGTGAAGAAGGGCGGGTGGCCTCGCGGCTACCCGCCCTCGATTAACGTGTCAGGAGGGCCTTACTTGACCAGGCCGACGTCCCGCATGACCTTCTCGACGCGGACCGTCTCGTTCTTCAGGAAGCTGTCGAACTCGGCGCTGGCGAGATAGGCGTCATCCCAGCCGCGGGCCTTGAGGATCTCGGCCCATTCCTTCGACTTGACCAGCTTGTCGACCGCGCCGGAAAGATCCTTCTTCTGCGCGTCGCTGAGGCCCGGAGGGGCGACGACCGAGCGCCAATTCAGGAGCTCCAGATTGACTCCGCCTTCCTTCAGGGTCGGGGCGTCGGGAGCGTTCTCCAGGCGCTTGCTGGCGCTGACGCCGATCACGCGCAGCTTGCCGGCCTTGATCTGGCCTTCGAACTCGCCATAGCCGGAGATGCCGGCGGTGACGCGCCCGCCCAGCATGGCCGCGAGCGCTTCGCCGCCACCCGAGAACGGGATGTAGTTGATCTTCTTCGGGTCGCCACCGGCGGCCTCGGCGAAGAGCGCGGCGAGGATGTGGTCGGCGCCGCCGGCCGAGCCGCCTGCCCAGGTCACTTTGGCCGGGTCGGCCTTGACGCGATCGGCGAGGTCCTTGGCGTTCTTGACCGGCGAATCCGTCGGCACGACGATGACCAGCGCCTCGGCAGTCAGCCGGGCGATCGGCGTGGTCTGCGACAGGTTGACCGGCGACTTGTTGAGCAGGATGGCGCCGACCATGACGAAGCCGTTGACCATCAGCTGATGGCCGTCGCCCTTGGCGCCGATCAGCTGGGCGAGGCCGATCGTGCCGCCGGCGCCGGTGACGTTGGTGACCTGGACGCTCTTGGCGATGCCGGCAGCGGTCAGTGCCTGCTGCATCGAGCGGGCCGTGCCATCCCAGCCGCCGCCGGGCGCCGCCGGGGCCATGATCTTCAATTCCATCTGGGCGAAGGCGGCCGTGGTCAGGCCGGCCAGAGCGACGGCGGCTACGGCCCCGCGCTTGAAGAAGGACGTGAGCATAGTTACCTCCCGAGTGGCGCGTTTGACGCGCCGATTGTCGACGCTCGCCTGTGGCACTGCATCAGACCGCGGATCAATTGCGCCTGATTGCATAATCACAAGTCAAGATGTTTCGCTTCGGAGCCCTGCACGCGCAGGAAAATTCGACGAGAGGCGGCTGGTGAAATCGTCGAAGGTCGTAAGTCTTTCGAGCGCGATAACGGTTTTCGCGCGGGTTCGGGCGGCGCCGTTTCCCCTAGGCGCGACATCTCCCATCGCGTAAGCCGCAGCACATGAGTCAGATATCTCCGCCCGCCAGCTCGAAGATCCTGCCTGCTCAGGAGGGTGAGCCGGCAGCAGCGCGTGCGCTTCGCCTCGCGGGCGCGGCCTGCCTCGTGCTGATGCCGGTCGCCATGTGGCTGGCGAACCGCTCGGCCCCGCTCATGCTGGGCCTGGCTGCCGCGGCCTTCATCGGTGCGGGGCTGTTGTCGGAGCCTGCTGCCGCGATGCTCGCACGGTTGCGGGCCTTGCTCACGGCGCCCCTGGCGCTGGCGGTCGCAGCCTTCCTCGCCTGGGCGCTGATCTCGATCGGCTGGAGCCATAATCCATCCATGTCCCTGAGGGCCTGGGGCGAACTGGTCCTGCCGATCGTGTTCGCGCTCGCCATCGCTGCTTCGGGTCAATTGCGCGGGAGTCCGGTTCTGCTGCGGGCGCTCGCTGTGGCGACCATCGTCGCAGCGGTGCTGGTGATGGTCGAGCTGGCATCCGGCCTGTCCCAGCGCACCGCGCTGGGCACCGGCAAGATGATGGGCTTCGTCTTCAACCGTCCGGCTATCGTCCTTCTCTTGCTGGCCGTGCCGGTTGTCCATGCGCTCTGGTCGCGATCTGCGGGCTGGTTCGATCGCGCTCTGGCGGCTTTGCTAGCGGTGGTCGTGGTCGTCTTCGTCTTCCGTTCCGAGAGCGAGGCCGCCAAGCTCGGTGCGCTGGTGCTCGTCCTTTGCTGGCTGTTCGCCGCCGTCGCACCGCGGGTCGCTCTGGCTATCACGGCTCTGGCATTCGTCCTGACGATGGCGGTCGCTCCGGCGCTCGGCCCGCTGGCCGAACGACTGATGCCGTCCTTCGTGCTCAACCGTCTCGACGTGTTGAGCGCCCAGGCGCGGATCGACATCTGGAATAGCTTCGGCGATGTGGCTCGGGCGCGGCCGGTGGGCGGGGCCGGATTCGGCACCTCGGCGACCATCACTGCGCATCCGGCCGCCGAGGCGGTCCAGGCGGAGCATCGGAGATTGCTCGGAGCGGGGCACCCGCATGACATGCCGCTGCAGGTCTGGGCCGAGACCGGCGCCGTTGGGGCTGGCCTGCTGACGCTGGCCGGTCTGCTGCTGCTGGCCAACCTCCGCGGCTTGTCCGCTTCGGAGCTGGCGCCGCGCCTTGCCTTGTTCGCGGCCGCCTTCTCGATCGCTACCGTCGGGCATGGTGCCTGGCAGGGCTGGTGGATCGCCGGGCTCGGCGCCGCCGCGCTCTTGTTTTACAGGGATGCCGCCTCGCGGCGAGGAGACAGTCATGGCTGAGTTCGACGTCGACCTCTTCGTCATCGGCGCGGGATCGGGCGGCACGCGCGCAGCCCGCATCGCTGCTGGCCACGGCGCACGCGTGATGATCGCCGAGGAAGATCGCATCGGCGGCACCTGTGTCATCCGCGGCTGCGTCCCCAAGAAGCTCTTTGTCTACGCCAGCCGCTTCGCCGACGAGTTCGAGGATGCCGCCGGTTTCGGCTGGACTGTCGGCAAGCCGGAATTCGACTGGCCGACCTTGCGCGATGCCGTCGCCAACGAGGTGACACGGCTCTCGGGCCTCTACCGCAAGGGGTTGAATGGTGCCGGCGTTGAGATCCGTGAGGAGCGTGCTGTCGTCACCGGGCCGCACGAGGTCAAGCTGCAGAAGAGCGGTGAGACGATCCGGGCGCGTCACATCCTGGTCGCGACCGGCGGCCATCCGGCCTTCGAGCCGCCGATCCCGGGCGGCGAGCTCGGCATCTCCTCGAACGAGATCTTCCATTTGCCGAGCCTGCCGAAGCGCATGCTCGTGGTCGGCGGCGGCTATATCGCGCTCGAATTCGCCAGCGTCTTCGCCCGGCTCGGCGTCGCCGTCACGCTGCTGCACCGTGGTGACAACGTTCTGCGCGGCTTCGATGAGGATCTGCGCACGCGCCTGCGCGACGCGCTCGGCCATGCCGGCATCATGCTACGCCTCGGCTGCACGGTCGACCGTATCGAATTGCTGCCGGATGGCACGCGCCGCGCCCACTGCGCCAACGGCGCGCCGATTGATGCCGACGTCGTCCTCGTCGCCACCGGTCGTCGGCCGAATACGGCAGGGCTCGGCCTCGAAAGCGCAGGTGTCAAGCTCGGCCCGGCCGGCCAGGTCATGGTCGATGCGGCCTCGCTCTCCAATGTCCCCTCGATCGCCGCGGTCGGCGACGTCACCGATCGCGTCAACCTGACACCGGTCGCGATCCGCGAAGGCCACGCCTTCGCCGACTCGGCCTTTGGCGGCAAGCCTTGGACGGTCGACCATGCCCTCGTCGCCTCCGCCGTGTTCACCACGCCGGAGATCGGCACCGTCGGCCTCACCGAGCAGCAGGCAATGGCGACAGGTCGTGAGCTGCGCGTCTTCGAGGCTGGCTTCCGGCCGATGAAGGCGACGATCTCGGGCCGCGACGAGCGCATCTACATGAAGCTGATCGTGGATGCGCAGACCGATCGGGTGCTCGGCGTCCACATCCTCGGTCATGACGCCGGCGAGATCGTGCAGTCGGTCGCCATCGCCGTCACCATGGGCGCGACCAAGGCCGATTTCGACCGCACCATCGCCTTGCATCCGAGCGCGGCCGAAGAACTCGTCACCATGCGCACGCCGCGCAAGAGCGCGCTCTGACGCAAGTTCAGGCCTCTCGGTCCGAGCGGCGGCTATCATAAATCAGGCTTGCACTGCTGAGTCCGACGTCGCGCGCCATGTGGGCGCTCAGCCCCTCCTGATCGAGACGGTTGTCGAGTGCGACCAGGCGATTGCGCTGGAAGCGGCGCCAATGCGCCAATAAAGCCTGAAGCGCGGGTGTAAAGCTGATATATCCATTGCTTCTGCGGACTTCGGCCGACATGATGCGGCTCCCGGAGTGGATTTCACTTGCCCCCAGGGATGCCGCCGATCAGTCCTGCGGACAAACCGGATTTCACGCCTGATGCATAAGGTCAGCTGATGAGTGATCTGGCGATCGGCCTGCCGCCGCTCAGTGCGGTCCGCGCCTTCGAGGCGACGGCGCGCCATGGCAGCTTCACCCGCGCCGCCGTCGAACTCGGCATGACGCAGGCCGCGGTGAGCTACCAGATCAAGCTGCTGGAGGAGCGCCTCGGTCTGCCGCTGTTCCAGCGTCAGGCTCGGCGTGTCGTCCTGACCGAAGCCGGCGAACGCCTGGCATCGTCGGTGATGGAATCCTTCGACGGCCTGCGCTCGGCCTTCGCTGCGGTCACGCAGACGGCTGAAGGCGTGCTCTCGATCCAGGCGCTGCCGACCATCGCCTCGAACTGGCTGGTGCCGCGCCTGGGACTGTTCCAGTGCGAGAACCCGGGGCTGGCGGTGCGGATGGTCACGCAGGTCGGCCCGCATGATCCGCAGCGCGACGATTGCGATGTCGCCATCCACCGCGGCAACGGGCAATGGCCGGGACTGGAGGCGCATTGGTTGATGACGAGCGAGTTCACCCCGCTCTGCGGGCCGAACCTGTTCCGCGATCTCGGCCGCCCGCCGCAGCCTTCCGATCTGCTGCGTGTCAACCGCATCGGCAAGACGGAAGCCTGGGACCGCTGGTTCGCAGCCGCTGGGGTCAGCTCCGAAGCCACCCCGGTGGAGCCACGCTTCGACCTTGCCGTGCAGCAGCTCGAAGTCACGGCCGCGCTCGCCAGCAACGGCGCGGCCATGTGCTCGCCGATCTTCTTCCGGCGCGAACTCAGCGAAGGGCTGCTGATCCAGCCCTTCGATTTGATGCTCCCCGGCGGCAACGATTATTGGCTGACCTATCCGAAGCGACGCCGGATTGCGCGCAAGATCAGCCTGTTCCGCGACTGGCTGCTGGACCAGGCGCGCGAGCCCGCGCCTATTTCGTCAGGCCCTTCTTCGCCAGCCAGTCCTGAATCAGCTGTGCGACAGCCAGATTATTCTTGTCCATCATGAGCATGTGCGAATTGCCGGTGATGCCGACGGCGGGCAGGTTGACGACATCGACCGAGCCGCCTGCGGCGGTGATCTTGTCGCCGAAATCCGTCGCGGTCTTGCGGATGGTCGGCCAGCGCGCGTCCTGCTCGATATAGTCGCCGAACACCATCAGCACCGGGATGTCCTTCAGCGCCGCCGCCTTGGCCGGATCGCCGATGCCGGCGGGCTCGACCGCGATCAGCGCCTTGACCTTGTCGGGCCGCGCCTGCGCCACCTTGAAGCCGAACTGGCCGGACTGGCTGTGGAACGAGATCACGCAGGGGCAGACCTTGTCGACCTCGGCGATATAGGCGTCGATGATCATCTGGTCGGTCGAGGTCCAGCGCGGCACGATCTGCTTGACGAAATTGTCGTAGCCCTCGGCCGGGAACTGGCTGCCCGGCAGGTATTTGCGCTTGGCCGGGTCGCCGTCGTAGCCGCCGCCAGCGCCGATACGGAAGCGCTCGAACGGGTTCGCCGTGGTCAGGAACAATGGCTCGCCGGGGATCACCTCGGGATACATCGCCCAGCTCGAGCGGCCGCGCTCGACCGCGTCGGAATTATAGACCGACCAGCCCTTGCGCAGGAAGAATTCGAGCCAGCCCTGGCGCCCGTCCGGGGTGGTCTCGTAGTTGACGCCGGTCATGCCGCCGCCATGCCAGAGCAGCAGCGGGACTGAGCCTTTCTCGTTCTGCGGCAGGAAGTACTGCACATACATCTGGCCGGTCTGGTAGGTGCCGTTCGGGTCGACGCGGGCAGGCGTGCCGCCCGGGGTGAACACCACGTCCTTTACCGGCCGCCCGGAAATCTCGACGAGCTTGCCGCCGACATGGAAGGAGCCCATGCCGCGTAGCGTGATCGGCTCCTGCGCCTGCTGGGCCTGCGCCGCGCCAAGGCCGCAAGCCAGGCCGATGGCGGCCGCCAGAATGTGACGTCTCATGGTTCCTCCCGTCGCCGCGCTGGGCGTTATCGATTCGCGGCCATCTTCGGCCGCGCCGCGCGAGGGAGACAATGGCCTTTGCGGGCAGGTGTGAAATGCAAATGCCGGAGCGATTGATCCGCTCGGCGCATCAAAATCTGCCCTGCCTCAGCCTTCCTTGCCGAGATAGGCGGTCGCGTCGATCTCGACCAGGCAGTCGGGCGAGCCCAGACCGTTGACGATGCAGGAGACCCGGTGCGTTGGGTCCTCGGCGAAATTGGCGAAATAGACCTCGTTCATCGGCTCCCAATAGGCCCGGTCGGTGACGTAGACGGTGCATTTGACCACGTCCTTCAGGCTCGCCCCGGCCTCCTCGAGCAGGGCCTTGATGTTGTCGATGCATTGCTGCGTCTGCCGCCTCGCATCGCCGGTCGCATATTTGCCCTGCAGGTCCGCGCCGACACAGCAGACGAACATGAAATCGCCGGCGATCGTCGCCTGGGCGAAGGGCAGGCGGCTCTTGTAGACGCGATCCGAGGAAACGATGCGCTTGGGCATAAGGTCGTCCTGCTTCTGGCGTAAGGCCGGTTGAATCAATGTCCGAACGGGTTGAATCGCGCTCTCAGGCGTTTGAATCACGATCGCAGCGGACCGTGCCAAGCACCTGACGGGATTCTAGCTTTCGCGTTGCGGCACGCAGTCCTTGCCGTAACGGTGGCCAGCAGCCATCTGCGGGTGTATAGGCCCCCCTTCGCGCCAAGATGAGGTTAACGCAGGCGCGATGCGTGAAATCAGGAGCAAGATCAATGTCCGAGCGGTGGACGCCCGAGAGCTGGAGGGCAAAGCCCGTCCAGCAGATGCCGGAATATCCGGATCAGGCAGCCTTGAAGGCGGTGGAGCAGCAGCTCGCCGGCTTTCCGCCGCTGGTTTTTGCGGGCGAGGCGCGCAAGCTCAAACGGGCGTTGAGCAAGGTCGCGGCCGGCGAGGCCTTCCTGCTGCAGGGCGGCGACTGCGCCGAGAGCTTCGCCGAGCACTCGGCCGACAACATCCGCGACTTCTTCCGGTTGTTCCTGCAGATGGCGGTGGTGCTGACCTTCGCCGGTGGCTCGCCGGTGGTGAAGGTCGGCCGCATCGCCGGCCAGTTCGCCAAGCCGCGCTCGGCCCCGAACGAGAAGATCGGTGACGTCGAATTGCCGAGCTACAAGGGCGACATCATCAACGACAACGAGTTCACGGCGGAGTCGCGGATTCCCGACCCGCGCCGGCAGCTCGAGGCCTACAGGCAGTCGGCGGCGACGCTGAACCTGATCCGCGCCTTCGCGACCGGCGGCTATGCCAATCTCGACAACGCGCATCGCTGGATGCTCGGCTTCGTCAAGGACTCACCGCAATCGCACCGCTACCAGGAGCTGGGCGACCGGATCACCGAGTCGCTCGACTTCATGCGCGCCATCGGTGTCGATCCCGAGACGCATCCCGAGATGCGGACGACGGATTTCTACACCAGCCACGAGGCGCTGCTGCTCGGCTACGAGCAGGCGATGACGCGCACCGACTCGACCACCGGCGACTGGTACGCCACCTCCGGTCACATGGTCTGGATCGGCGACCGCACCCGCCAGCTCGACCACGCCCATGTCGAGTATTTCCGCGGCATCAAGAACCCGATCGGCCTGAAATGCGGCCCGTCCCTCAAGCCGGATGAGCTGCTCAAGCTGATCGACGCGCTCGATCCGCAGAACCAGGCCGGCCGACTCGTGCTGATCGGTCGCTTCGGCGCCGACAAGGTCTTCGACCATCTGCCGGCTCTGGTGCGCGCCACCAAGCGGGAAGGGCGCAACGTCGTCTGGTCTTGCGATCCGATGCACGGCAACACGGTGAAGGCGGCGAGCGGCTACAAGACCCGGCCGTTCGACCTGATCCTGACCGAGGTGAAGAACTTCTTCGCCGTCCACCAGGCTGAAGGCACGCATGCTGGCGGCCTGCACCTGGAGATGACCGGCAAGAACGTCACCGAGTGCACCGGCGGCGCCCGTGGCATGACCGACGCCGATCTCAACGACCGCTACCACACGGTCTGCGATCCGCGCCTCAATGCCGAGCAGGCGCTGGAGCTCGCCTTCCTCGTCGCCGAGCTGGTCAAGCGCGAGCGCGCCGGCCGGGCGCGGCCCGAGGTCGAAGCGGCCGAGTGATCGAGAAAGTGACGGGCCGGCTTCATCGGCCCGTCACCTTGACCGCCTAACCCCCGCCTCCCATGGTCGACGCCGAGAGCGGCTGAAGCCGACGAGGCGCGGGGAGACGGTGATGAAGCTGAAGATTGCGGCGGCGTTGGCCGCTTGTCTGGTCGCAATGCCGGTGCTGGCGCAGGATGCCGCCAGGAAGCCCGCGACTCCGGCCGGCCGCTTCGTCGAGATTGCGCGCTTCAAGGCTCCCTTTGCCCGTCAGGCCGCGGCGGTCGATGCCGGGCATGTCTATGCGATCACCGATCGCGCCATCGCCAAGCACGACAAGACGACCGGCGGCCTGGTCAAGGACTGGAAGGGGGCCGAGGACGGCCCGATCATCCATCTCGACAGCGGTGCGGTGGTCGACGGCAAGCTCTACGCCGCCCATTCCAACTACCCGGCCTCGCCGATGACGAGCTCGGTCGAGATCTGGGATACCCAGACGCTCGAACATGTCGGCTCGCACAGCTTCGGTATCCTGCTGGGTTCGCTGACCTGGCTCGACAGGCATGACGGCGCCTGGTGGGGCGTCTTCGCCAATTACAGCCGCGTCTTCGGCCAGAGCCAGCAGCCCTATGGCAATTCCTACTGGACGACGCTGGTGAAGTTCGACGAGGCCTGGAAGCCGGTTCAGGGCTGGACCTTTCCCGCCGCCGTGATCAAGCGGGCCGAGCCGATGAGCATGTCAGGCGGCAGCTGGGGCAAGGATGGGCTGCTCTACGCCACCGGGCATGACCACAAGGAGGTCTACGCCCTGCGCCTGCCCAAGATGGGCTCGGTGCTGGAGCTGGTCGCGACCTACCCGATCGAGGGGGAGGGCCAGGGCATCGCCTGGGATCGCAGCGGTGGCGCGGACACGCTCTGGATGATCAGCCGGGCGAAGTCCGAGCTGATCGGCCAGCGCTTCGAGCGCTGACCGAGAAGCGGCTCAGAATTTCAGCGCGGCTGCGACACGGGCGGTATTGATTGTCGCGGTCGTACCCTCGACGTCGGCGAAGCGAACCAACTGGTATTCGCCGCGCAGTATGAGGTTGTCGGTCACAGCCCATTCCACGCCCGCGCCCGCGCTCAAGCCAAAGCCGTAGACGTTCTTCTTGGCGCCGCCGACGATCGAGGGGTTGGTCGGCGTGTAACCGGCGGCGTAGAAGGCTTCGGTTCCACCAGTCAGCGGGTTCGTGCGGGTGATGAACCAGGTCGAGCGAACCGTCGAGACCGTGTTGAAACGGCCCACGGCACCGCCGATCGTGGCGTAGGGCATGAGGCGGCCATAGGCCCAGCCCATGCGTAGTCTAGCGGTCGCGTAGTCGTTCAGCTTGGCGCCATGCGTGGTGGTGATGTTGACGTCGTTCAACCCTTCGGAGGTGGTGATGCGACGGCCGATGAAGTCGTTGAGACTGTATTCCTGGCTCGAGCGCGTATAATCCACTTCGAAGCCGAGGACGACGTCGTCGAAAAGGTAGTTGTAACCGACGATGCCGAAGAAGTTGGAGCCGCTGTCGCGCTTCTCGGCGAGATCGCTGACCAGCGAACCGATATTGCTCTCGGCGCCGAGAACTGTGTTTCGGAAGGCGTAGTTGGCGAGCGTGCCGAGGCCTTGGTCAGGCTTGAATTTTGTATCGCTGGCACCGACGCCGCCACCGAAATAGAAGCCGGACCAGTCGAAGCGGCCACCACCGAACAACGGCGGTGCCTCGACCGGCTGCTCGATCTGCGAGCCCCTGAGGTAGTCGGCACCCTTTGCCGTCTGCGGCAGCGCCAGCGCGCAGGCCATGGCGACGACGGGGGCGAGGGCGGTTGATGCAGCACGCATCGCGTGTCTCTCCGAGCAGCGGTCGGTGCGTTAGTTGCACCGGCCCGGAGACAATTCATGCGCGGTTAACCCTAATGTCGGGTTAATGCGGTTGCCGATCCGGCTAGCCTCTGGAAGAGATCGCCGCTCAATAGCGTGATTCCGGCTCGATGGCCGGAGGAGGGCGGATGATCCGGCATATCGTGTTCTTCACGGCCAAGTGCGCCGAGGATATCGAGACGATCCAGCGCCTGCTCGGCCGGCTCGGCGAAATCCCGCATGCGCTCGCCTTCGAGGTCGCTGCCAATGCCAGGATCGATCCGATCGGCGAAGCCGCCGACATCGTCGTCTACGCCGAGTTCGCCGACGAGGCCGCGCTCGCCGCTTGGAAGGTCCATCCGTTCTATGACGAGACGACGCGGGCGGTGCGTCCCTTGCGCGAATTGCGCTGGTCGGCCGATTTCCAGTCGGCGCTCCGCTGACCTGACCTTGCGAAAACGCAGGGGCGGGCAGGGCGCCGGCCCGTTGCTGGCGCGTCGGCCGCGGGCTACATCCGGAGCATGACCAAGACGTCTCTTCGCCTGGCGCTCGCCCAGCTCAACCCGATCGTCGGCGACGTCGCCGGCAATGCCGAGAAGGTGCGCATCGCGCGCCGCGAGGCGGCGGCTGGCGGCGCCGAGCTCGTCATGTTCCCCGAGCTTTTCCTCTCGGCCTATCCGCCGGAGGATCTGGTGCTGAAGCCGGCCTTCCAGGACGCCTGCCGCAAGGCCTGCGAGGACCTTGCCCGCGAGACCGCCGATGGCGGCCCGGCCGTGCTCGTGGGACTGCCCTGGCTCGAGGACGGCAAGCTCTACAACGCCTATGCGCTGCTCGATGGCGGCCTAATCCAGTCGGTGCGCTTCAAGGTCGATCTGCCGAATTACGGCGTCTTCGACGAGAAGCGCGTCTTCGAGCCGGGGCCGCTGCCCGGCCCGGTCGTCTTCCGCAACCATGTCCGCCTGGGGATTCCGATCTGCGAGGACATCTGGGGCGAGGAGGTCGTCGAGTGCATCGCCGAGACCGGCGGCGAGATTCTGCTCGTCCCGAACGGCTCGCCTTTCCGCCGCGGCGTGATCGAGGAGCGGCTCAACGTCGCCGTCGCCCGCGTCGTCGAGAGCGGCCTGCCGATGGTCTATCTCAACCAGCTCGGTGGCCAGGACGAGCTCGTCTTCGAGGGCGCCTCCTTCGTTCTCAACGCCGATCGCAGCTTCGCCCATCAGCTGCCGGCGTTCCGCGAGACCGTTCGCATAACGGATTGGGAGCGTGAGCCCGACGGCTGGCACTGCCTGCCGGGAGAGATCACCTCGATCGAGAGCGGCGACAAGGCCGATTATGCCGCCTGTGTGCTCGGCCTGCGCGACTATGTCGAGAAGAACCGCTTCCCCGGCGTGGTGCTCGGCCTCTCTGGCGGTATCGATTCCGCCATCTGCGCCGCCATGGCGGTCGATGCGCTGGGCGCCGAGCGCGTGCGCTGTGTGATGATGCCCTATCGCTTCACCTCGCAGGAGAGTCTGGACGACGCCAAGAAGTGCGCCGACGCGCTCGGCGTGCGCTACGAGATTGTGCCGATCGCCGATCCCGTCGAGGGTTTCGAGGCGGCGCTGGCCGAGCTCTTCGCCGGCACCAATCGCGGCATCACCGAGGAGAACCTGCAGAGCCGGGTGCGCGGCACGCTGCTGATGTCGATCTCGAACAAGTTCGGGCCGATGGTGGTGACCACCGGCAACAAGTCGGAGATGTCCTGCGGCTACGCCACGCTCTATGGCGACATGAACGGCGGCTACAACCCGATCAAGGATCTCTACAAGACCGAGGTCTTTAGGCTGAGCGCCCTGCGCAATCGCTGGAAGCCGGCGGGTGCGCTCGGGCCGGATGGCGAGGTGATCCCGGAGAACATCATCGTCAAGCCGCCTAGCGCTGAGCTGCGCGAGAATCAGAAGGATCAGGATTCGCTGCCGCCTTATGACGTGCTCGACGACATCCTCGCCTGCCTGATCGAGCACGAGATGCGCCTGGCCGACATCGTCGCCCGCGGCCATGACCTCGAGACGGTGCAAAAGGTCGAGCGCCTGCTCTATCTCGCCGAGTACAAGCGCCGGCAGGCGGCGCCGGGCGTCAAGGTCACCCGCAAGAACTTCGGCCGCGACCGGCGCTACCCGATCGTCAACCGCTTTCGCGATCCCGGCGAGCCGGCCCACCAGCCGGACCGCTCGCTGGTCAAGGGCGTCGGCAAGGCCGGGGCTGAGAGCTTCGACTTCTGAGCTTTCGCCGGATTTGGCCGTTTCAATGAGGCGAGGCGGTGCGGACCTCGTCCTTGTCGTGCCGGCCGAACCGGTCGACCATGGTCGCGCTCGCCTCGTTGAGTCCGGTTACCGCCACCTCGGCCCCGGCCTTGCGGAAGCGCAGCACGGCCTTGTCGAGCGCGCCGATCGCAGTGATGTCCCAGAAATGGGCGTGGCTGACATCGATCACCACCCGGCTCGGCATCTCCTCGAAGGCAAAGCCGCGCAGGAAGCTTTCGCTGGAGGCGAAGAAGACCTGCCCGCGCACGGTGTAGGTCGGCCCCCATTCGTTGCCGGTCCTCTCGACATGGATCAGCCTTGCGACCTTTCCGGCAAAGAAGACGCCCGAAAGCAGCACGCCGACGATGACGCCCTTGGCGAGGTCATGCGTCGCCACCGTGGTGACGACGGTCGCCAGCATGACGATCGAGGACGGCAGCGGATTGCGGCGCAGATCGAGGATCGAGCGCCAGGAGAAGGTGCCGATCGAGACCATGATCATCACCGCGACCAGCGCCGCCATCGGGATGATGCGGACGAGATCGTCGAGCACCAGGATCAGGAAGAGCAGGAAGGCACCGGCGACGAAGGTCGATAGCCGGCCGCGCCCGCCGGAGGAGACGTTGATCACCGATTGGCCGATCATCGCGCAGCCGCCCATGCCGCCGATCAGCGCCGAGGCGATGTTGCTTGCGCCCTGGCCGTAGCATTCGCGGTTCTTGTCGCTGCCCGTCTCGGTCATGTCGTCGACGATCTGCGCGGTCAGCAGCGATTCGAGCAGGCCGACGGCGGCGAGCGCCAGCGAATAAGGGAAGATGATCTTCAGCGTCTCCAGCGTGAGCGGTACCTGCGGCAGCGCCAGGACGGGCAGCGTCGCCGGCAGTTCGCCGAGATCGCCGACGCGGCGCAGATCGAGGCCGGTCCACCAGGCGACGAGAGTCAGCACGCCGATCGCGACCAATGGCGAGGGGATCGCCTTTGTCAGATAGGGGAAGAGGTAGATGATCGCGAGCCCGGCGGCGATCATCGCATAGGTGATGCCGGGTACACCGATCAGCTCTGGCAGCTGCGCCATGAAGATCAGGATGGCGAGCGCGTTGACGAAGCCGGTGATGACCGAGCGCGAGACGAAGTTCATCAGCCGCCCGAGCCGGAGCGCGCCAGCGGCGAGCTGCAGGAGACCCATCAGCACCGTCGCGGCGAAGAGGTATTGCAGCCCGTGCTCCTTCACCAGCGTGACCATCAGCACCGCCGTGGCGGCGGTCGCGGCCGAGATCATGCCCGGCCGGCCGCCCAGGAAGGCCGAGACGCAGGCGATGGCGAACGAGGCATAGAGCCCGACCTTGGGATCGACGCCGGCGATGACCGAGAAGCCGATCGCCTCGGGGATGAGTGCGAGCGCGACGACGATGCCGGACAAGAGATCGCCGCGGACATTGGAGAACCATTGCCGATAGTAGGCGGAACGTTGGGTCATGAGAAAATCCGCAAGAGACGTCGACGCTCGCTGGAAGGCGAGCCGATCAGTCAGTCATTTGCGTGGTCCGGCGGATTGGCGGCCGGAAGAGCCACCCGGAGTTTCACCGGGTCCGATCGAGTGATTCTCAGTAACGCGATGCTGCGCTGCGATGCAACATGCTGGGCTTGCGGCCCGGGAATGGCAGCCGCCCGCCCGGCGGCTACCGCTTTGATGGAGGTCAGGCCGAAAAAGCTGCGCTACAGCCAGAACCCGCCGATCTGGTTCGCCGCCGGATTGGCGATGCAGGCGGTCATCCGGTCGAGCCAGATGCGCTGGTATTTGGTATTGGCGCCGTGCTGGGTGTCGACGTCGTAGCGGCGCTGGATCAGCTTGACGCGGCGCTTGATGTGCAGGTCGACGAGGCTGTTGAGCTGAGTGATCAGCCCGCCGATCGTCGGGGCGCGGGCCATGGTGAGCTGGTGCGCCAGCGCCCGGCAGACGACGAAGCCGACATCGTAATGGAATTGCTCATGCGCCAGCAGGCCCGGGGTTAATACCACGCCGATCCTGACCTGTGCGCTCGGCCAGACCTCCATCTCGTTGGGCACGCCGAAGGCGTAGTCGGTGCCGACCAGGCGGGCGCCCTTGTCGAAGATCTCGTATTCGAAGGCGGTATAGGCGTCCTGCACCGTGCCATCGGCCGGATCGATCACCACCGGAACCTGCAGGAAGTCGCCGGCCTTGAGCTTGATCGGAAGGCGCATCGCGCTCACCACGACGCCGGCAGGCGCCGGATTGTTGGCCATGTGCAGCAGCGTTGCGCCGCCCGGATCGACCCGCGAATCCGGGCTGGTCATCTTGAGGTAGACCTGCTGGTAGCGCTTGATCGCGCCCCTCGTCAGCGGCCCGCAATCGCCGTCGACATCGAGCAGGGCGACGCCGAGCGCGGCGACATGCGGATTGATCGTCGCCTGAACCAGGCGGACGTCGGCTGCCGCGTTCTTGCCGCCGAGCCCGACCGAACCCGTGATGCTCATCCTCGCCTCCCTGCGCAGGTAGCCCGTCGCCTTCGCCCGCTACCCTTGCGTCAATCTGGGCGCTTGTCGATCTCCTTCAGCAGAGCTGCGCCATGCTCTTGCCCTCGGCTCGTTCCCGCGCGACAAGCGGCCGGTCATGACCACTCCCTTCGTCCGCACCGCCCCGTCGCCGACCGGCTATCTGCACATCGGCAACGCCCGCTCGCTGATGTTCAACTGGCTCTTCGCCAAGCGGCATAGCGGGCGCTTCCTGCTGCGCTATGACGATACCGATCAGGCGCGCTCGAAGCCGGAATTTGCCGATGCCATCGCCGAGGACCTCGGCTGGCTCGGCGTCATCCCCGATACCAGCATCAAGCAGTCGGAGCGGATCGCGCTCTACGATGCGGCGGCCGACAAGCTTCGCGCTGCCGGCCGGCTCTATCCCTGCTATGAGAGCGCCGACGAGCTCGACCGCAAGCGCAAGCGCCAGCTCGCCCGCGGCCTGCCGCCGGTCTATGACCGCGCCGCGCTGAAATTGACTGCGGAAGAGCGCGGCAAGCTGGAAGCCGAAGGCCGAAAGCCGCATTGGCGCTTCCTGCTCGACTGGGAGGAGATCGGCTGGGACGATCTCGTCCGCGGCCCGTCCCATGTCGACTGCGCCTCGCTCTCCGATACGGTGCTGGTGCGCGAGGACGGCACTTATCCCTACACACTGCCTTCGGTGGTCGACGATCTCGACATGGGCATCACCCATGTCATCCGCGGTGAGGACCACGTCACCAATACCGCGGTTCAGATCCAGATCATGCAGGCGCTGGGCGGCGAGCTGCCGGCTTTCGGCCACCACAACCTGCTGACCACGGCGAGCGGCGAGGGGTTGTCGAAGCGCCTCGGCCATCTTTCGCTGCGGGGCTTGCGCGAATCCGGCATCGAATCGCTGGCGGTGGCGTCGCTGGCCGTTCTTACCGGCTCGTCCGATGCGGTGCGGCCGGTGTCGAGCCTCGACGAGCTCGCCGGGCTGGTCGATCTCGCCCATGTTTCGCGCGCGCCGGCCAAGTTCGACGAGCACGAGCTGGAGACGCTCTCGGCTCGTACCCTGCATCAGCTCGATTTCGCTACGGTCGAAGAGCGGCTGAAAGCGCTTGGCATTCCCGCCAGCGAACCATTCTGGCTAGCCGTACGCGGCAACCTCGCCCGGCTCTCGGGGGCGAAGGATTGGTGGCAGATCGTCGAGGGGCCGATTGAGACGCATATCGCCGATCCGGCGTTCGCGTCCGCAGCCGCCGCGCTGCTGCCGGCCGAGCCGTTCGATCAGGCGACGTGGAAGAGCTGGACGCAGGCCGTTTCCGCGCAGACCGGCGCCAAGGGCAAGGCGCTGTTCATGCCGCTGCGCCAGGCTCTGACCGGCCTCGACCATGGCCCGGAACTGGCGGCACTGTTGCCGCTGATCGGCCGCGACAAGGCGCTGAAGCGATTGGCCGGCGAAGCGGCGTAGTTCTAAAAAAACGCGCCGCCGGAATGACCGGCGGCGCGCGCATTGAACGGCGGGATCAGGCCGCGGCGTAGCCGACCGTGCCCTTGATCTCGAGGAACTCCTCGAGGCCGAAATCGGCGTATTCGCGGCCGTTGCCGGACTGCTTGTAGCCGCCGAAGGGCGCGCCGGCGTCCCAGGCCGGGTAGTTGATGTAGACATTGCCGGAGCGCATCTGCGCCGCGACCTTGCGCGCCCGCTCCAGCGAGCCGGACTGGACGTAGGACGCAAGGCCATAGGGCGTGTCGTTCGCCCTTGCGATCACTTCCGCCTCGCTTTCATAGGGCAGGATCGAGAGCACGGGACCGAAGATCTCTTCCCGAGCGATCGTCATCTCGTCGGTGACGCCGCCGAACACCGTCGGACGGACATAGTAACCGCGGTTGAGGTCTTCCGGCCGGCCGGGGCCGCCGGTGACCAGCGTCGCGCCTTCCTTGATACCGCTCTCGATCAGGCGCTGGATCTTGTCGTACTGCGTCTCGCTGACGACGGGGCCGAGGAAGACGCTTTCCGCCGACGGGGCGCCGACCTTGAGCGGCTCAGCGGTCGCCTTGGCGATGGCAAGCGCGTCCTCATGCAGCTTCGCCGGGACGAACATCCGGGTCGGCGCATTGCAGGACTGGCCGGAGTTGCGCATCACGCTCTCGACGCCGAGCTTCACCGCCTTCTTCAGGTCGACGTCGTCCAGCAGGATATTGGCCGACTTGCCGCCGAGCTCCTGATGGACGCGCTTGACCGTGTCGGCCGCCGCCTTGGCGACGAGGATGCCGGCGCGGGTCGAGCCGGTGAAGGAGACCATGTCGACGCCGGGATGGCGGGCGATCGCCTCGCCGACTGTCGGGCCGTCGCCGTTGACGAGATTGAACACGCCCTTGGGCACGCCGGCCTCATGCATCGCCTCGGCGAAGATGATCGCATTCATCGGCGCGATCTCGCTCGGCTTCAGCACCATGGTGCAACCGGCGGCGAGCGCGGGCGCGACCTTGCACATGATCTGGTTGATCGGCCAGTTCCACGGCGTGATCATCCCGACGACGCCGATCGCCTCCTTCGAGATCAGGGTCGAGCCGCGCAGCTCCTCGAACTCGAAATTCTCCAGCGTCTCGATCATCTTGGAGAGATGGGCGGTGCCCATGCCGGCCTGGGCCCGGTGGGCGAGCTCCTTCGGCGCACCCATCTCGCGCGACAGCGCGTCGGCGACCTCGGCGTAGCGGGCCTTGTAGGCTTCGAGCAGGCGGCGCATAAGCGCGAGGCGCTCCTCCTTCGAGGTCGCAGCGAAGGCGGGGAAGGCAGCGCGTGCCGCCGCCACGGCCTTGTCGACATCCGCCTGGCTGCCGAGCGCGATCTGCGCGAAAGCCTCCTCGGTCGAGGGATCGATCACGTCGAGCGTCTTGAGGCCGCCCGCGGGATCGACCCAGGCGCCGTCGATGTAGAACTGGAGAGCGTGGGACATTGGCGGGCTCCTTGCCGGCGGCCGTCGTGCAGGCCGGTCATCGCCACCCGCGTCGCCGGGGTAGCTGTATTCGGGGAGATATAGCGTAGCCGCGCCAGCCGGCGAATGTCACCGTATGCCTGCGAATGGCGGGGATGCCTGGCGCGGATATCGCGGCGTGATCCTCCGCGAGCCCCTCACTCGTGCCGGTCCATCGCCGTCTTGTGCTTGGTGTCGCGCATGGTCGAATAGACCAGCAGCGAGATGAAGATCACGCCGGCGAGGTAGTAATAAAACCATTGCTCATGGCCCTGCTGCTTGAAGAACAGGGCGATCGCCGGCGCGGTGCCGCCGAAGATCGAGACCGTCACGGCGTAGGGCAGGGCGACGCCCGTGGTCCGGATCGAAGTCGGGAACAGCTCCGCCTTAACGATCGCATTGATCGAGGTGTAGCCGGCGACGAAGATCCAGGCGGCCGAGATCAGCAGGAAGGCCGTCCAAGGCGACTTGGTCTGCGAGAGCAAGGTCAGCAGCGGCACGGTCAGCAGGGTGCCGGCGATGCCGAAGAAGATCAGCAGCGGCTTGCGGCCGATCCGGTCCGAGACCCAGCCATAGATCGGCTGCAGGATCAGCGCGAAGATCAGCGAGCCGGCGATGACATAGGTCGTGGTGATGTCAGAGAGCCCGACCGTCTGCTTCACGAAGGTCTGCATATAGGTGGTGAAGGTGTAGAACGCGGCCGTGCCTCCGGCGGTCAGCCCGACCACGATCGCGACTTCGCGCGGATATTTCAGCAGCCCGCGCAGCGAGCTTTCCTTCTGGAGTCCCGCTTTCTTGGCCTCCACGAAGGAGTCGGTCTCCTGCATGTGACGGCGCATGAACATCGCGGTCACCGCCAGAAACGCGCCGATCACGAACGGAATGCGCCAGCCCCATTCGATCAGTTGCTCATGCGTCAGGAACACGTTCTGCAGCAGGAGCAGCACCAGGATCGCGGTCAGCTGCCCGCCGATCAGCGTGACGTACTGGAAGCTCGAATAGAAGCCGCGATGGTCGGGATGGGCGATCTCGCTGAGATAGGTCGCGCTCGCCCCGTATTCGCCGCCGAGGCTGAGACCCTCGATGATGCGCGCCAGCGCCAGCAGCGCCGGAGCGGCAAAGCCGATGGTGGCATAGGTCGGCGTCAACGCGATGATCAGCGAGCCGAAACACATCATCACGACCGACAGGGTCAGTGACAGTCGCCGTCCATAGCGATCGGCGATATGGCCGAACAGCCAGCCGCCGATCGGGCGCACAATGAATCCGGCGGCGAATAGCGTCGCCGCATTGAGCTGCTGCACCACGGGGTCGTGCGACGGAAAGAAATGCGGCGCGAAGTAAAGCGAGAACGCGGTGTAGGCGTAGAAATCGTACCACTCGACCAGGTTGCCTACCGAGCCGATGAAGATCGCCTTCAGCCGTCGCGCCGTGTCGGCGACATCCATGCCGTGAGGGGCGGGTGTGGCGATTGCTGGATCCGACATGGCTCGCTCCGCGTTTTCGGGCGGCGCGAGCAGCAGCGGGCGCCGGCAGCTATACGCTGGTCTACGCCTTGCGTTCCCTGCCAGTCAGCGGCGAGAAATGTGGTCAGAGTTGCTTCTGGTGCATGGCGAGCGCGGCTCAGGGCCGCGCGGTCGCTCCGACGCCGAGATTGGGCGCAAGGTTCGGCGCGACGATCCGCACGGTGCGGCGCTCGCCGGTGACGCTCTTGCTCTCGCGCTTCAGCCCGTCGCCCTGCTGCAGCGTCTTCTCGCTGTCGATCCGCTGCGGGCCGACGCCGGCGGATTCGGTGCTGGCGGTCGGCACATTGGCGTCCGGCGTCGGCTCATCGCCGGGCGCGGCCTGGAGCGCGGTCGGGGCCGGGGCAGGCGGCGTATTCGGCTTGGCCTCCGCCGCAGCAGTGCCCTTCTTGCCGCGCGGCGGCGGCTCGGCCTTGGGGCGTGACAGTTCCTGCGAGCGCTGCTCGGTGACGATGATGTCGCCCTTGCGCTGTTCGAGCATCTGTTCGGCGTTCTGCAGCGCCTGGGCCCAGCTCTGGCCCTTGGCCCGACAGGTGCAGGCGGCGTCGAAACTGCGGGTGTATTTCAGCGCGTTCGGCAGCGACGAATACGGCTGCCCGGTGGTCCGCGCCACCGCGTTCTGGATGTCGCCGCCGCTGCTCATGCCATAGGCCAGCGTCTCGGTGCCGGGGCAGAGCGATTGGCACATCTCGTCCTGGCTCTCGCGGCCGCCCGGGCTGTTGGCGAGCGGGAAGAAAAAGCCGTCACAGCTGCGCACGCAAACCGAATAGGGGCCGCCCTGACGTGCCCCGCCTTCCGTCGGCTCGGTCGGCTGATCGGGGTCGAGCTCGGGCAAGGTCGAATCGATCTCGCCGCGACGCGGCTCGATGCCGAAGATCGTCTCGAAGAAGCCGCGCTGCTGCGGTGCCCGGCAGTTGTTGTTGATCAGCGCGGCGAGCTGGGCGCGGCGCTGCTCGACGCCGCCACCCTGGGCCTGCTGCTGGAGCTGGGCATATTGCTGTTGCAGCCCGCCGAGTTGGGCCCGGATGCCGCCGCATTGCGGCGGCGGCGCCTCGCCGAAGAACAGGAAGCCGCCGCGGTCGCAGCCCATGGCCCGGTACTGGTTGGAGAGCTGCGCGAGCTGGCCGGCGACGCGCTGCGCCGCCTGGGCGGCGCGGCCATCGCCGCCGCGCTGCCCTTGCAGGCTGGACAGTTCCGCACGCCAGTTGTCGCAAGCCGGCGACTGCGCCAAGGCTGCGCCCGTCAGCGCGGCGAAAGCCAGCGCCGGAGCGAGCGCGCGTCGGAGCGAAGCGAAAATCATCGAAGGCAGAGTTGCTATCCCTGTGACTCGTCCCATGCCAGCGTCGGTCGCCTGCACCGGCAAAGCACATGCTAGAAACGCGACGGAACTAAGGAGGCGCCTGCCGGATCGCCCGAGAGAGCCGATTCGGAACGTCGCCTGGAGGCTTTGCGCATCGCATATCGCGTCCCGGGCGACAAATCACCCGCCTGGGATCACGGTTTCGAGATCAGGCCTCCTCGGTCTGGTAGGCGCCGGCGAGATGGCGGCCGCGCTCGGTCAGCAGCGCCAGCACGCGCTCGAAAGTGCGTAGCTCTTCAGGCGAAATCCCCTCGATCCAGCGTTCCTCGAAGGCCAGCGCCAATGGCACGATCTGGGCATAGAGACGTTGGCCGGCGGCGCTGAGAGCGACGAAGGCTTCACGCCGGTCGGCCCGGTTCTCGGCCCGCGTCACCAGCCCGCGCTTGTGGAGCTCGGAGACGGCACGTGAGACCTTGGTCTTGTGCATCTGCGAGAGCTCGCCGATGTCGCGCGAGGTCAATTGGCCGAACTCGCCGAGCTGCGCGATCACCCGCCATTCCGGGATGCCGATGCCGAAACGCGTGCCGTAGACGCGGCCGAGCGCCCGGCTGGCGAAGAAGCCGACCACGTTGAGCCGGTAAGGCAGGAACTGCTCGAGATGCAGGGCGCGGTCTTCAGGCTTTTGTTTCGTTGACATTAGTTGCACATGTAACTAATTGGAGTGACAGAAGGCCGCGTAAGGCTGCCGCCGTGATCATTGCGCAACGGCAGCGTCTGTCAAAGCGGCCGGCATCGGAAACGCAGCGGGAGGAGGCCGGCCATGAACGTGCAGACCACGGTTCAATCGAGCTTCGGCGAGCAGGTCCGCGGCGGCCGTCGCTACATGTCCGGCTTCGGCAATTCCTTCGAGACCGAGAGCCTGCCGGGCGCGCTGCCGATCGGCCGCAACTCGCCGCAGAAGGCCGCGTACGGCCTCTATGCCGAGCAGCTCTCCGGCTCGCCCTTCACTGCGCCACGCTCGTCGAACGAGCGCTCCTGGCTCTACCGTATCCGCCCGAGCGTCAAGCATGGCGGGCGCTGGAAGCTCGTCGACAAGGGCCTGATGCGCACCGCGCCCTGCCGTGACGAGACGCCGCCTTCGCTCGGCCAATTGCGCTGGAGCCCGATTCCGCTGCCGCAGGAAAAGCTCACCTTCCTCACCGGCCTGCGCACTTTGACCACCGCCGGCGATGCCGACAGCCAGGCCGGCATGGCGGCGCACATGCTCTTCGTCACCGCCTCGATGGAGCGCGAATACCTCTTCAACGCCGACGGCGAATATCTCGTCGTGGCGCAGGAGGGGAGCCTGCGCTTCTTCACCGAGTTCGGCATCATCGAGATCGAGCCGGGCGAAATCTGCATCATTCCGCGCGGCGTGATGTTCCGCGTCGAGCTGATGGGCGGGCCGGCGCGCGCCTATGTCTGCGAGAACTATGGCGGCGGCTTCACCTTGCCCGATCGCGGGCCGATCGGCGCCAACTGCCTCGCCAATCCCCGCGACTTCCTGACGCCCGTCGCGGCCTATGAGGATATCGAGGAGCCCTCGACCCTCTATGCCAAATGGGGCGGGGAACTGTTCTCGACGGAGGTTGGCCAGTCGCCGCTCGACGTCGTCGCCTGGCACGGAAATTACGCGCCCTACAAATACGACCTGCGCCATTACTCGCCGGTCGGCGCGATCTCCTTCGACCATCCCGACCCGTCGATCTTCACCGTGCTGACGGCGCCCTCCGAGACGCCCGGCACCGCCAATATCGATTTCGTCATCTTCCCTGAGCGCTGGATGGTAGCGGAGAACACCTTCCGGCCGCCCTGGTATCACCGCAACATCATGTCGGAGTTCATGGGGTTGATCTACGGCGTCTACGACGCCAAGCCCGAGGGCTTCACCCCCGGCGGCTTCAGCCTGCACAACATGATGCTGTCCCATGGGCCGGACACTCAGGCCTTCGAGCATGCCAGCACGGTCGAGCTGAAGCCGGTCAAGCTGACCGGCACCATGGCCTTCATGTTCGAGACCAGGTTTCCGCAGCGGCTGACCGGCTATGCCGCCGGGCTGCCGGAGCTGCAGGACAACTATGCCGATTGCTGGAGCGGGCTGAAGAAACGCTTCGACCCGAACAAGCGCGAAGCGTGGTGAGTGCTGCTCATCGGCTCGCTGTAGTTCCAGCCGCAGCCAAACGGAGCGCTGGAAATCGCGGGCATCAGCCTCTTCCGTCATGGTCGGGCTTGTCCCGACCATCCACGTCTTCCTTCACCAAGTGCGGTGTTCAAGACGTGGATGCTCGCTACAAGGGCGAGCATGACGAACTGGGGAAGCGTCGCAGCCTACCGGCTGCGCAGCCGGTTCATGAAGGCGTCGTAGGAGAGTTCCGCCACCTGCCACCAGAGCAGGTTCTCGCCGCGGAAGGCGACCATCGACTCATAGCCCTTCTTGAAGGCTTCGCTCTTGGCCGAGGTCTCGGCGTAGTACTCCTCGGCCGCCTTGAGCGAGGCCTCCATGATCGGCTGCGGGAAGGCCTTCAGCTGCGCGCCCTGGGCGATCAGCTTGCGCAGGCCGCCCGGATTGACGAAGTCGTACTTCGCCAGCATCCAGTTGTTGGCGGCTTCGCAGGCGTTCTGCATGATCGCCTGATAGTGCTTTGGCAGCTTGTTCCACTGCTCCTGGTTGATGACGAGGTGCAGCATGGCGCCGCCCTCCCACCAGCCGGGATAGTAGTAATAGGGCGCGACCTTCACGAAGCCGAGCTTCTCGTCGTCATAGGGGCCGACGAACTCGGCCGCGTCGATCGTGCCGCGTTCCAGCGCCGGATAGACGTCGCCGGCCGCGATCTGCGTCGGCACCACGCCGAGCTTGGCAAGCACGGCGCCGCCCATGCCGCCGATGCGGAACTTCAGGCCCTTGAGGTCGTCGACCGTCTTCAGCTCCTTGCGGAAGAAGCCGCCCATCTGGCAGCCGGAATTGCCGCAGGGGATCGAGTAGGCGTTGAACTTGGCCAGCGCTCCGTTCACGATCTGCTCGCCGCCGCCGAAGAACCACCAGCTGTGCTGCTGGCGGGCGTTGAGCCCGAAGGGGATGCCGGTGCCGAGACCGAGCGCCGGCTCCTTGCCGACATAGAAATAGGTCGGCGTATGCGCGCATTCGACCGTGCCGGAGGTGACGGCGTCGAGCGCCTGCAGGCCGGGCACGATCTCGCCTGCCGAGAAAGTCTGGATCTGGAATTTGCCGTCGGTCGCTTCGCCCATGATCTTCGCGAACTGCTGGGCGGTGCCGTAGATCGTGTCGAGCTGCTTCGGGAAGCTCGAGGTCAACCGCCATTTCACTTCGGGCATCGATTGCGCGATCGCGGGCATCGCGATCGGCGCGGCGGCCGCGGCGAGCGCGCCCGTCTTCAAAAACGTACGGCGTTGCATGGACTTTCCTCCCAGGGATCGATTTGCTGCCATCATCACTGTTCGGCGAGGATTGAAAAGAGATGAAAGTCGCATCCCTCATGCATGGCCGGGATGGCCGCCTCGTCGTCGTCTCGAACGACCTGACCCGCGCGACCGATGCTTTCCCGGTTGTGGCGACGCTACAGGGCGCGCTCGACGACTGGGACCGCTGCGCGCCGCGCCTCGCCGATCTCGCCGAGAGCCTGGAACATGGCTCAGTCCCGTCCTTCCGCTTCCATGAGCATGACTGCGCCTCGCCTCTGCCGCGCGCCTATCAGTGGGTCGACGGCTCCGCTTATGTGAACCATGTCGAACTGGTCAGGAAGGCGAGGGGCGCCGAGATGCCTGAAAGCTTCTGGACCGACCCGCTGATGTACCAGGGCGGCTCCGATTCCTTCCTCGGGCCACGCGAGGCGGTGAAGCTCGCGAGCGAGGATTACGGCATCGATCTTGAAGCTGAAATCGCCGTGATCACCGGCGACGTGCCGATGGGCGTCAGCCCCGAGGAGGCGAGGGGGCTGATTCGCCTCGTCATGCTCGTGAATGACGTGAGCTTGCGGAATCTGATTCCGAACGAATTGGGCAAAGGCTTTGGTTTCCTTCAATCAAAGCCGTCTTCTGCCTTCTCGCCGGTGGCGGTGACACCGGACGAGCTTGGCTCGGCCTGGAAGGACGGCAAGCTCAGCCTGCCGCTGCTCGCCCAGGTCAACGGCAAGCCCTTCGGCAAGCCGCAGGCCGGCGTCGACATGACCTTCGACTTCGGCGTGCTGATCGCCCATGCCGCCAAGACCCGCCCGCTCGTCGCCGGCACCATCGTCGGCTCCGGCACGGTCTCGAATCGCGACGCCGATGGCGGGCCGGGCAAGCCGGTTTCGGAGGGGGGGCTTGGTTATGCCTGCATCGCCGAGCAGCGCATGGTCGAGACCATTCGGACCGGCGCGCCGAAGACGCCGTTCCTGCGCTTCGGCGACAGTGTCCGGATCGAGATGAAGGACGCTGCCGGCCATTCGATCTTCGGCGCGATCGAGCAGGACATCCTGCCGCATGCGCAGTAGCTCGCACCTTCATTCTCGGGCGGAGCGAAGCAGCCCGAGAATGACGCCAGTATCGACACGTTTACGAGGTTGACCCATGTCCTCCCCCGCTTTCGCCTCCACCGCCGATCTCGGCGAGAAGACCGTCTCCTTCGAGGAGGTCGGCAAGGGCGTCTACGCCTATACCGCCGAGGGCGATCCCAATAGCGGCGTGGTTATCGGCGACGACAGCGTGCTCGTCTTCGATGCGCAGGCGACGCCGACCATGGCCGAGCGCGTCATCGCGAGGGTGCGCGAGGTCACCGACAAACCGGTCAGCCATGTCGTGCTCTCGCATTACCATGCCGTGCGCGTGCTCGGCGCGCCGGCCTACGGCGCCAAAGAGATCGTCTGCTCGGATGCGGCGCGGGCTATGATCGTCGAGCGCGGCGAGGAGGACAAGGCGAGCGAGATCGGCCGCTTCCCTCGTCTGTTCCAGGGCGCCGACTCGATCCGCCCCGGCCTGACCTGGCCGACCACGACCTTCTCGCACAACGCTTCGATTTGGCTCGGCAAACGCGAGGTTCGGCTGATGAGGCTCGGGCGCGGCCACACCGCTGGCGACATCGTCGCCTGGATGCCGGACACCAATGTGATCTTCGCCGGCGACCTCGTCGAATACGGCGCGACGCCCTATTGCGGCGACGCCCATTTCACCGACTGGCCGGCAACGCTCGACGCGCTCGCCGCCTTCGCCCCGGTCGCCATGGTGCCCGGACGCGGCGCGGCGCTGACCAATCGCGGCATGGTCGCTGATGGCATCAAGGGCACCCGCGCCTTCCTCTCCGACCTGTTCGAAGCGGTGAAGGGTCATGTCGCGGCCGGCCGCTCACTGCGCGAGACCTTCGAACGCGTCCACGAGACGCTGAAGCCGTCCTATGGCGACTGGGTGATCTTCGAGCACTGCCTGCCCTTCAACGTCACCCGTGCCTATGACGAGGCCGGCGGCCTCGACCACCCGCGCATCTGGACCGACGAGCGCGACCGCCAGATGTGGCTGGACCTGCGCGGCTGAGGCGTCGCCGCATGCAGCCCTTCCGCCAGTTCGCCTATCGCCGCAGCCCTGACCAGTACGCAGTCACGCCCGCCCGGCATCCCGTCGTCATCGTCGGCGCCGGCCCGGTCGGATTGACGCTGGCGCTCGACCTGGCGCGCCGGCAAGTGCCGGTCGTGCTGATCGACGATGCAGACCGGATCGGCGAGGGCTCGCGCGCCATCTGCTTCGCCAAGCGCACGCTCGAGATATTCGACCGTCTCGGGCTGGCTGAGGCGATGGTCGAGAAGGGCGTGACCTGGCAGAAGGGCAGGGTTTTTCGCGGCGAGACCGAACTCTACGAGTTCGACCTCCTGCCCGAGGGCGGCCACAAGCAGCCGGCTTTCATCAATCTCCAGCAGTTCTATGTCGAAGCGGCGCTGGTCGACGCCGTGCTGGCAGAGCCTCTGGTCGATCTGCGCTGGAGCAACCGCCTGGCCGGCCTCGACAATCGCGCGGATGGGACGAAGCTCACCATCGCCACGCCGGATGGCGATTATTCCCTGCACGCTGATTGGCTCATCGCCTGCGATGGCGCCCGCTCGCCGACACGCGGCCTGCTCGGCCTGGAGTTCCGCGGCGAGGCTTTCGAGGACCGTTTTCTCATCGCCGATGTGAAGATGACCGCGCCGTTCCCGACGGAGCGCTGGTTCTGGTTCGATCCGCCCTTCCATTCCGGCCAGTCGGCGCTGCTGCACAAGCAGCCCGACGATATCTGGCGCATCGACCTCCAACTCGGCCCCGATGCCGACCCGGAGCATGAGAAGCGCCCGGAGATCGTGCGGCCCCGGATCGAGCGCATGCTCGGTCATTCCGATTTCGCGCTGGAATGGGTCTCGGTCTACCGCTTCCAGTGCCGGCGGCTCGACAGGTTCCTGCATGGCCGCGTGATCTTCGCCGGCGACGCCGCCCATCAGGTCTCGCCCTTCGGGGCGCGCGGCGCCAATTCCGGCATTCAGGACGCTGACAATCTTGGCTGGAAGCTGGCGCTCGTGGTGCAGGGCAAAAGCCCGGCCTCGCTGCTCGCCAGCTATGACGGCGAACGCGTCGCGGCTGCCGACGAGAACATCCTGAACTCGACGCGGGCGACCGACTTCATCGCGCCGCGCTCCCCGGGCGAGCGCCTGCTTCGGGAAGCTGCGCTGTCGCTGGCGCCGCTGACCGGTTTTGCCAAGCGCTTCGTCAATTCAGGCCGGCTGTCGCTTCCTACGGCTTATGCAGGTTCGACCCTGGCGGTCGATGACGATGGCTGGAATGGTGGCCTGCCGCCGGGGGCGCCCTTTCTCGATGCGCCGCTGGCAGGCGCTCCTCACGCCTGGTTGAGCGAGGCTTTCGCCGCCGGGCAGCCTATTCTGCTCGGCGAAGGCGCGGCAGCGCTCGCGCCCACCGGTGTCTTCGCGATAGAGCCGGCTGCCGGCGATGGCACGCTGCGCCAGCGCTACGCTTTGAAAGGCGGCGCGGCCGTGCTGCTGCGGCCGGATGGCCATGTCGCGGCCCGCTTCCGACAGCCCGGGCGCGCTACGGTCGAAGCTGCGATCGAGCGGATGGAGGGCAGGGGATGAATGCCGCGGCTATTATGTTGCCTGCGGGCAAGCTCGCCCGCGAATCGCGCTTTGCCGATCCCGATGCCGCCTTCCGCCTGCTCGCCCAGGCCCACCGCGATCTCGACGAGCGGCAGAGCGCTGCGCTCAATGCCCGGCTTGTTCTGATCTTCGCCAACCATATCGGCGACGAAGAGGTCCTGCGCGAAGCCGTGGCGTTGGCGCGCGAGGCAAGTTAGGCTCGGGTAACAACGCCCTGGAGCCTTGAGCCTGATGGAAGATCTGCCGACCTTCTACTCCACCCTGATCCCGCTCGGCTTCTTCTTCTGGGGCCCGGCGCTGGTGGTGCTGACTTTGCTGCTCTCCTGGCTCTGGGCGCGCAGCCTCAAGGTCGACCGGGCGCTGGAGAGCGATCTCGACGGCTTCACCAGGGAGGACGTCGAGAAGCTCTTTTCGCTCTACGGCCCCGAGCGCCGGGCGATCTACCGCAACAAACTGTTGCCAGCCGATCTCGCCTTCGCGCTGGTCTATGCGGTCGTCGGCGCGCTGATCGTAGCCGGTCTCTCCATGCGCGGCTATCCTTGGTGGGTGGCGGCTCTTTGCGGTGGCGGCTGGCTCTTCGGCGGACTCTGCGACATCATCGAGAACCTCGCCATTGCGCGTCTGCTCGATCGCTTTCCCATTCTCGACGACGGCACGGTTGCAATCGCCAGCGGCTTCACCCGGTTGAAGCTGGTCCTGACGGGCCTCGGATTCATCGGCGCGATCGCCGCCTATTATCTGGCGTTCAAGCCGATCGTGGCCTGACTGCATTCGCGCCAGCCGGTCTGGGTCTGGCGGAAGCAGGCGGCCGGCACGGGCGGATCGCCGATGGTCGGCGCATCCCGCGTTGTGTCGGGCTCGAAACCGAGCCGTGCCGCCAGCTGCAACGATGCTGCGTTCTGCAGATGCGTGACGATCAGGGCCTCGGGCAGGTCGAGCGTCTCGAAGCCGTAGCGGAGCAGCCGGCCCACCGCCTCCCGGGCGAAGCCCTGTCCCCAATGCCGGGCGGCGAAGCGATAGCTGACCTGGGCCTGCTCCGGGTCGTCACCATCCGGAATGAGCCCGACATATCCGAGTGGCTCGCTTTCTTCGGTTCGGGCGAGCACGGTCCAGTAACCGAGCCCGCGCTCGACATGCAGGAAGCTGCGTGCCGCCACGCCTTCGCGACTCATCGCCGGATCGCCGAGCGCCGCGATGTAGCGCATCACCTGCGGATCGGCGTTGAGCGCGGCGATGAAGTCGAGATCGGCCTCGGTTCGCGGTTTCAGCAGGAGGCGCTCGCTTTCCAGCACCGGCAGCATGGTCGTCGCCTTGTCGTGTCGTTCGAGGATTGCTTGCGCCTGCACTGGTGCGGTGGCGCGCGCCATCCCATATCCTGCCCGCTGTCCCTCGGGAACGCTCTGGGAGAATTTGAATGAGCTTTCGTCGTTGCCTTCTCGCCGCTTCGGCGGTGCTTGCCCTTGCCGGCATCGCCGCGCCGGCCGCGGCGCAGGAGGATTTGATCTTCAAGAAGTCGACGGTCTGGAAGATGCTGACCCCAGATGACAAGCTCGCCGTCTACGGCGTCGACGATCCCGTTGTCGAAGGCGTCGCCTGCCACTACACCGTGCCCGAGAAGGGCGGCGTCTCCGGCATGTTCGGCGTTGCCGAGGAGGTTTCCGACGTTTCGCTCGCCTGCCGGCAGATCGGCCCGATCCGCTTCAAGGAGAAGGCCTCGCAAGGCGATGTCGTCTTCCGCGAGCGCCGCTCGCTGATCTGGAAGAAGATGCAGATCGTGCGCGGCTGCGACGCCAAGCGCAACGTGCTGATCTATATGGTCTACACCGACAAGCTGATCGACGGCTCGCCCCAGAACTCGACCTCCAGCGTGCCGATCATGCCCTGGGGCGCCAGCGGCGACGTGGCGAAATGCTCGGAATGGGTGAGGTAAAGCGCTCCGGCCGCACGTCCTAGCGAGACGTATAGCTGCCTGCATAGTTGCAGTTCGCGCCGTGGAAATGAGCGCAGCTGCCGCTCTCCGTCACGATGAGTGTGCGGCCCTGGCGGCGAATGTCGAGGCGACAGACGTCATCGTACTCTTTCGCTTCGACAACGAGCCGCTCGCCCTGGATCCGGCCACGCGCTGAAATCACTCCGACGCATCGGCGGCTGCTGATCTCAGCATCGACCTTGAACAGGCCGCCGCCAACCGGGCGGATCGTCATGCTGAGGTCGAGCGCCCGATAACGGCCCTCGAAGGCGTGGGCGGGCAGGAGCGCCGTCAGGAAGAGAACAGTCGCGAGAGCTGGGCGGATCATGCCGGCGATCCCTATGCAGCCGCGCTCGATCCGCGGGTGCCCTAAGGTAAGGCCTGTGTTGATCCGGGAAAATTAGCCCGTCGGGATTAGCCGCTGCAGGTGATGGCCAGCGGCTGCTCGGTCGCGGGCGCGCTGGCCTGGCGCGGGGTCGATCCCGTGAAATCTTCCTGTGCGGCGACGCCATAGGCGGTCGCGGTGCGGTGCCCTTGCGACTCGCACCAGGCGTCAGCGACGATCTGGCCGCATTCCGACTTGCTGGCGATGCAGTCGGCGACGCCATAGCCGTCTCCGGCGGGGATCAGGTAGGTGCGCTCGGCCTTGGGGGCAGCCACGGTATTGGTAGCGGGCAGCAGGGCCAGCGACGTCCCGGCGCCGACAATTCCGAAGAGCCCGACCAGAGCAACGGCGCGGCGCATGATGTTGTCCCTGAGACCCGACCGGGGCTGAACCTTCGACATGTCAAATTGGTTCCAAATGGTTAAGACTGCGTGAACCACGGCAATCTTGGTTGCGCGCAAACCGTCTTCCGCGTGTGGCGGCATTGCGGCGGCGAGAGCTGATTTCGCGGGACGGGAGCGTAACGCTGGCGGACCGTTGCGCAGCTGCCACTTGACGTAAGCGCACATGACAGGCATCACGGCTGGATGACGCGAGCCCTCGCCATTACCTGCATTATTTGCCGCTAGCTTTCGCTGGCCGGCTGCTCACGTCATCGTCCCAACGAAAAGACAGACAGCGCCCCGGCCAGCGGCCAGGATACGCCGTTTTTATCGCCTTCTCGTCAGGATACCGCTTCGATGCAGCCGACACTCAGGCTTTACAACACGCTGACGCGGACGAAGGAGGTCTTCACCCCCGTCGATCCCCTGAACGTGCGCATGTATGTCTGCGGCCCGACGGTCTATGACTACGCCCATATCGGCAATGCCCGGCCGGTCATCGTCTTCGACGTGCTCTACCGGCTGCTGCGGCACCTCTACGGCGCTGATCACGTCCGCTATGCCCGCAACCTCACCGACGTCGACGACAAGATCAACGCACGTGCGGCGCGCGACTATCCCGATCTGCCGCTGAACGAGGCGATTGCGAAGGTTACTGAGACGACGACGGCGCAGTTCCATGCGGACGTCGACGCGCTCGGCAATCTGCGCCCCGACGACGAGCCGCGCGCCACCGGCCATATCGAGGAGATGAAGGCGATCATCGAGCGCCTGATCGCCCGCGGTGTCGCCTATGTCGCCGAGGAGCACGTGCTCTTCCATGTCCCGGCCGTCGCCGGTTTGAAGGGCGCGCCGCGCTACGGTTCGCTCGCCCGCCGCTCGCTCGACGAGATGGAGGCCGGCGCCCGCGTCGACGTCGCGCCCTATAAGCGCGACCCGATGGATTTCGTGCTGTGGAAGCCGAGCCGCGCCGGCATCGATCCGGGTTGGCCGTCACCGGCCGGTATCGCCGCGCCCGGCCGCCCCGGTTGGCACATCGAATGCTCGGCCATGTCGATGAAGACTCTGCTCGAGCCCTTTGGCGGCGGCCTGCAATGCGACGATCCTGCCCGGAACGTCTTCGACATCCATGGCGGCGGCATCGATCTCGTCTTCCCGCATCACGAGAACGAGCTGACGCAGAGCTGCTGCGCCTTCGGCGGGGCAGGCGGTGCGCCGCGCATGGCGAACTACTGGATGCACAACGGCTTCCTGCAGGTCGAAGGCGAGAAGATGTCGAAGTCGCTCGGCAACTTCGTCACCATCAACGAGTTGCTGGCGACCGACACCTTCGGCGGGCGGACCTGGCCCGGCGAGGTGCTGCGTCTCGCCATGCTCAAGACCCATTACCGCCAGCCGATCGACTGGACGGTGAAGGCGCTGGAGGAGGCGGAGAAGACGCTGGCCGATTGGGCTGCCGCTGCCGGAGAGACTGAAGCAGGGCAGGTCCCTGCTGCGGTGATCGAAGCGCTGGCCGACGACCTCAACACCTCGCAGTTGCTCGCCGAACTGCACGCTCTGCGTAAAGCGGGCGACTATGCGAGCCTGAAAGCCAGCCTCGCCTTGCTCGGGATCGCCTTGCCACAGGTGGCGGTGGCAGAGATCGATGATGCCCTGCGTGCGAAGGTCGAAGCGTCGATCGCCGCTCGCCTGGCTGCCCGCAAGGCGAAGAATTTCGCCGAATCCGATCGCCTCCGCGACGAGCTCGTCGCGATGGGCATCGTGCTCATGGATGGCAAGGATCCGGCCACCGGCGAATTGATTACCAGCTGGGAGGTGAAGCGGTGAATGCGCGCCTCCCAGTGAAAGCCTTTTCGCGAACCTGTTGCCGCGTTGTGGCGTTGCCTTAGCCCGTTGAAAGAAGACCAAGAACAATGACCACCGAAACCCCGAAGATCCGCAAGCGTGGTTCGCTCTCCATCGCCATGAAGCTCGTCATGCTCGCCATGGTGATGCCGAAGGTGTTGCGTTACCGGCTGCGGGTGAGGCGATGAGCGTCGAGGCACAAGCTAAGTTGGCCGAGGCCGCGCCGAGACAGGACGGCGACGGAACCCTCGCCCGTATCCACCTCTTCGACACGACGCTGCGCGACGGCGCCCAGACGACGGGCGTCGACTTCTCGCTCGACGACAAGCGCGCTGTTGCGGCGATGCTCGACAAGCTCGGCATCGACTATGTCGAGGGCGGCTATCCCGGCGCCAACCCGCTCGACACCGCCTTCTTCGCGCAGAAACCGACGCAGCGGGCGAAATTCGCCGCCTTCGGCATGACCAAGCGGGCAGGGCGCTCGGCCTCCAACGATCCCGGCATCGCAGCGCTGCTCGACGCCAAGGCCGACGCCATCGTCTTCGTCGCCAAGAGCTGGGACTATCATGTCCATGTCGCGCTCGAGATCTCGCTGGAGGACAATCTCGACGGCATCCGCGACAGCGTCGCCACCGCCAAGGCAGCCGGCCGCGAGGTGATGCTCGATTGCGAGCACTTCTTCGATGGCTACAAGGCCAATCCCGACTATGCGCTCGCCTGCGCCCGCGCCGCCTATGAGGCCGGCGCGCGCTGGGTCGTGCTCTGCGACACCAATGGCGGCACGCTGCCGGACGAGGTTTCCAGGGTCGTCGCTGAGGTTGCAAAGGTCGTGCCGGGTGACCATCTCGGCATCCACGCCCATGACGATTGCGGCTGTGCCGTCGCCAATTCGCTTGCCGCGGTCGAGGCGGGCGTGCGCCAGATCCAGGGCACGCTGAACGGCCTCGGCGAGCGTTGCGGCAACGCCAATCTCGTTACGCTGATCGGCGCGCTCAAGCTCAAGGAGCGCTATAATCGCCGCTTCAGCCTCGGTGTTGGCGAGGCCGAGCTCGGCGAGCTCACCCATGTCTCGCGGGCGCTCGACGAGATGCTGAACCGCGCGCCGAACCGTCACGCCCCCTTCGTCGGCGCCTCTGCCTTCGCCACCAAGGCCGGCATCCATGCTTCCGCCGTTCTGAAGGACCCGCGCACCTACGAGCATGTCGCGCCCGATCTGGTCGGCAATGTCCGGAAAGTGCTGGTCTCCGATCAGGGCGGCAAATCGAACCTCGTCGCCGAGCTGGAGCGCATCGGCGTCACCATCGGCCGCGACGATCCGAGACTCTCGCGCGTGCTGGAGGAGCTGAAGGAGAAGGAGGCGCAAGGCTATGCTTTCGAGGGCGCGGATGCGTCGTTCTATCTCCTTGCCAAGCGCATCCTCGGCGAGCTGCCGGCCTATTTCGAGATCGAGCGTTTCACCGCCAATGTCGAGCGCCGCTACAATGCGCTCGGCGAGCTCGTTACCTTCTCGGAGGCGATCGTCAAGGTGAAGGTCGGCGAGGAATCCCTGATCTCAGTCGCCGAAAGCGCGCTCGGCCCGGTCAATGCGCTCGACCTCGCCCTGCGCAAGGACCTTGGCCGCTACCAGTCGCTGATCGGCGGCCTCAGGCTGGTCGACTACAAGGTCCGCGTCTTCCAGGGCGGTACGGACGCCGTGACGCGTGTTTTGATCGAATCCGCTGATGAGACCGGCGAACGCTGGACCACGGTCGGCGTCAGCGCCAACATCATCGACGCCTCGTTCCAGGCGCTGCTCGACTCGATCACCTACAAGCTGATGCGCGAAGGCGCGACGGCGTAGTCAGCCTCCTTCTCCCCTCGGGGGAGAAGGTCCGGCAGGGGATGAGGGCGGTACGACCGGGTGAGGCGGTACCGCTTTCCCGTCCTTCCCTCATCCGTCAGCGCTTCGCGCTGCCACCTTCTCCCCGAGGGGAGAAGGGGAGGGTCACTCCGTCAGGCGCAGCGACTTCTCCTTGCAGAGGTCGATGCCGTCATTGTTGCTTTCGCTCTCGTCGCTGAACTTGCCGAGCAGGTAGTAGCTGCAGCCGGCAGGCTTGTTGAGCTTGACCATAGTGCTCTTGCCCGGCGCCAGCGGCTTGCTGAGCTTGGCGACGAGGCGGGGTTGCTCGCCCGTGGTGGTGATCTCGAGCGACTCCAGCGGCACGGCGCGGGCATTGGTGATCTTGATCTGCGCCGGCGGGCGCGATTGCGCGAGCGCCGGCACGACCGGCAGCAGCGCGAGCGCGCAGGCGGCGGGAAGAATGCGTCGAAGCGTCATGTGTCGAAGCGTCATGGGCGTCTTCTCCTGGGCTCAGCCTTAAAAGCTTTAAAGCAGTCTGACCTCGTAGTTGCGACCAGAACAAGGCGGGAGCAGCACCGGCCAATGGCAGCGCGGTGGCGGTTGCGGGCGCCACGGGCATCGCCGATCCTGTGGCGGTAAGCTGAAGGCTCGGGTCTTTTCGTGATGCAGACTGCCGAAGATATTGCTGCCGGGATCGTCGAACGGGCCAGTCATCTGCACCGTATCGTCGTCGCGCTCGCCGGCCCGCCGGGAGCCGGCAAGTCGACGTTGAGCGAGCGTCTGCTGGCGGCGCTGCCGGCCGGCGAAGCGGCGTTGGTGCCGATGGATGGCTTCCATTTCGACAATGCGGTGCTTGATCAAATGAGCCTGCGCGCCCGCAAGGGCGCGCCCGAGACTTTCGACTGCGCCGGACTCATCACGACCCTGCAGCGCGTTCGCTCGGACGGGGAGCCCGTCGCGGTGCCCGTGTTCGATCGCGAGGCCGACCTCGCCCGCGCCGCTGCCGCGGTCATCCCAGCCGAGGCTCGCTTCGTCCTGGTCGAAGGCAACTACCTCCTGCTCGATCGGGCGCCCTGGTCAGCGCTCGCGCCGCTCTTCGATCTCACCATCTTTATCGATGTGCCGATGGCGGAACTGGAGCGGCGGCTGTTGGCCCGCTGGACCGATCTCGGCCGGAGCGCGGAAACCGCACGTGCCTGGGTCGAAGGGAACGACCTGCCGAATGCGCGACTGGTTATCGAAAGCAGCCATCCGGCGGACATCATCTGGCGGAATGGTGCCGCGTCCTGATTGAGCGAACCGGGGCGCGTGCGGATTTCTTCTCCTGCCCCCTGCATTCCCCGGAGAATCCGCCTATATCGGCGGTTCCATTTGGAAGCATTTCAATGTCCTCGCCTGCCACGCCGGTTCCGGCGCCCCTCGCGCGCGCCGCCGTGCTCCAGCCCGGCTCCGGCTTCATCGCCACCTTCCAGGCGCTCTGGCCCTATCTCTGGCCACCGGAGCGGGCCGACCTGCGCCAGCGCGTCGTCGCCGCCTTCGTGCTCCTGGTGATCGGCCGCCTTGTGCTGATGGGCGTGCCCTTCACCTTCAAATGGGCGACAGACGCGCTCGCCAACAACCCGACGACGCTTTCGAACTGGCTGCCCTGGCTGGTCGGTGCGCCGCTGGCGCTGACGGTGATCTACGGCTTCGCCCGGGTCGGCTCGGCCGCCTTCGTGCAATTGCGCGACGCGATCTTCGCGCCGGTCTTCATGCATGCGGTCCGCACGCTGGCGCTGCAGACCTTCGGCCATCTCCACCATCTCTCGCTGCGCTTCCATCTCGAGCGCAAGACCGGCGGTTTGACCCGTGTGCTCGAGCGCGGCCGCAACGGCATCGAGGAGATGGTCCGCCTCGGTCTCAACCAGCTCGTGCCGGTGATCATCGAGGTCTCGCTGATCATCGCCATACTGCTCTGGCTGTTCGACTGGCGCTATGTCGTGGTGCTGGTCGCGATGGTGGTCGGCTACATGGCCTACACCATCAAGGCCACCGAATGGCGCATCGCCATCCGTGCCCAGATGAACGAGTCCGATACCGACGCCAACGCCAAGGCGATCGACTCGCTGCTCAACTACGAGACGGTGAAGTATTTCGGCGCCGAAGCGCGCGAGACGGCCCGTTACGACCTCTCCATGGCGCGCTACGAGCGCAACTCGATCAAGGCCTACACCTCGCTCGCCTGGCTCAATTTCGGCCAGGCCGCGATCTTCGCGATCGGCCTCACCATCTCGATGGTGATGTGCGTGCGCGGCTTCCAGGCCGGCACCAACACCGTCGGCGATTTCGTGCTGATCAACGCCATGCTGATCCAGCTCTATATACCCTTGAATTTCATGGGCACCGTCTATCGCGAGATCAAGCAGGCGACGCTCGACATCGAGCAGATGTTCTCGCTGATCGGCCGCGATCCGGAAATCCAGGACCAGCCGGGCGCTCCGCCGCTCGATGTCCGCGCCGGCACGGTCACCTTCGAGGATGTCCACTTCGCCTATGTGCCGGAGCGGCCGATCCTGCGCGGCATCTCCTTCGAGGTCCCGGCCGGCAGGACGGTCGCCATCGTCGGCCCGTCGGGCGCCGGCAAGTCGACGATCTCGCGCCTGCTCTTCCGCTTCTACGAGCCTCAGGCTGGGCGCATCCTGATCGATGGCCAGGACATCGCCGAGGTCCAGCAGGTCTCGTTGCGCTCGGCGATCGGCATGGTCCCGCAGGACACGGTGCTGTTCAACGACACAATCGAATACAATCTGCGCTATGGCCGGCCCGAGGCGACGCAGGCCGAGATCGAGGACGCCGCGCGCCTCGCCCAGATCGACCGCTTCATCAAGTCGTTGCCAGAGGGCTACCAGACCTCGGTCGGCGAGCGCGGCCTCAAGCTCTCCGGCGGCGAGAAGCAGCGCGTCGCCATCGCCCGCACCATCCTGAAGGGACCGCCGGTTCTGGTGCTGGACGAGGCGACCTCCGCCCTAGATTCCTTCACCGAGAAGGAGATCCAGGACGCGCTCGACCGGGTCAGCGAGGGCCGCACCACGCTGGTCATCGCGCACCGGCTCTCGACGGTGGTCAACGCCGACGAGATCATCGTCCTCGACAAGGGCCTGATCGTCGAGCGCGGCCACCACCGCGAATTGCTCGCGGCCGACGGCGTCTATGCCGCGCTCTGGAACCGCCAGCGCCAGGTCGATGAGGCCAAGGCGACGCTGCAGCGGGCCACGCAGGAAGAGGGCGAGAGCGTCAGGGTCAGCCTGACTCAGTGACGCCATCGCTCCGCTGCGGTTGTGGACGAACGATCAAGCGATCGGCCTAATCGGGTGATATGCACGGGGCTCTTACGGGAGGAGCCGGGGCATGTCGCTTGCCGACAAGGCGCTTTGGGTAATCGAGCGTAACTCGGGCAACGAGCTGACGCTCGGCTCGATCGCGGCGGCCTGCAAGGTCTCACGCTCGCATCTCGCCAACGCCTTCGGCACGGCCAGCGGCTGGCCGGTGATGGCCTATCTGCGCGCACGGCGATTGAGCGAGGCGGCCAAGCGCCTGGCTGCCGGCGCTCCCGATATCCTCTCGGTCGCGCTCGAATTCGGCTATGGCTCGCATGAGGCCTTCACACGCGCCTTTCGCGACCAGTTCGGGATCACGCCGGAGGAGGTGCGCAACAGCGGCAGCACCGACAGGCTCGGCCTCGTCGCGCCGCTACGATTGACGAATGGCCGCGCGCGGACGCCGATCCCGACTCTGCGGGAGTTGCGTGGGCTGCGGCTCGTCGGCCTGTCCGCGCCGTGTTCCTACGACTCGGCGATCGGGATACCGGCGCAGTGGCAGGCGTTTATGTGCGACCATTATGCCGACATTGTCGACAAGGCTCCGGGGATACCGATCGGCGTCTGCCGTGCGCCCGATGAGGATGGTTGCTTCGAGTACATGTGTGCCGCAGAGGTCCGATCGGCTGCTTCGCCGCGCAAGCCGCTGGCTCATATCGAGATCGAGCCCCGGACCTATGTCGTCTTCGACCATCGCGACCACGTCTCGACGATCTTCGACACTTATGCGGCGATCTGGAACGAGGCACTGCCTGCCGCCGGACTCGATGCGGCGAACGGCCCGGTGCTCGAATTCCACAACGAGGCCTTCGATCCGGGCACCGGGCTCGGCGGCCTGCAGATCTGGATTCCGCTGGAGAGCGACCGGAACGGGAGCGGGAGATAATGGCATCGCAGACGCCCAGGGAGAGTGGACAGGCCAGCCGCTCGGCTTCCAACACATCGACTCTCGCCGGCTATGAAGGCTGCGCCGACGAGTACGCGGAAACGACTGCGCCCAAGCTGGAGGCGGCCGATCAGCCGGCGCTGGTCGAGCTGCTGAAAGTCGTCGAGCCCGGAAGCCGGCTGCTCGAGATCGGCTCGGGCCCGGGCTGGGATGCCGACTGGCTGGAGGAGAGGGGGCTCGTCGTCAGGCGCACCGACGGTGCGGACTCCTTCGTACAGTTTCAGGCCGAACGCGGTCGCCAGGCCGAGCGCCTCGACGTGATCGGCGATCCGCTTGGCGGCCCCTATGATGGCGTCATCGCGCTCCATGTGCTCCAGCATGTCGAGCGAGAAATACTGCCTTCGGTCTTCGCCAGGATTGCCGAGGCGATCCGCGATGGCGGCGTCTTTCTGCTCGCGCTCCGGGAGGGGCAGGGCGAGACCGCCGAAATCGGCTCGAGGGGCAACGAGTACTATGTCGCCCTCTGGCCGCGCTCGCAGGTCATCGCGCTGCTGGCAGCGCTCGGCCTCGACCTGCTCTGGTCGCACTCGTTCGAGGGGCGCGACGGCCGCTGGTTGACCGCGCTGTTCAGGAAGGACGCACCGCAATGAGCCGGAGGGCCCTGATCCTCTTCCTCGCTCTCGGCGTGATCTGGGGCGTGCCCTACCTGCTGATCCGGATCGCCGTCGCCGATTACCACCCGGTCATCGTCGCCTTCGGCCGCGCTGCCATCGGCGCGCTGGTGCTGTTGCCCTTCGCGTTGCGCGGCAAGGGCATCATGGCCGGTTTCCGCAAGCCGGGCTGGCTGTTCCTGTTCACGCTCGCCGAGATCAGCGGGCCCTGGTTCCTGATCGGTTTCGCCGAGACGCGGGTCACGAGCTCGCTCGCCGGCCTCATCATCGCGCTGACGCCGATCATCGCGGCGATCCTCGGCGTCGTGCTGTCGCAGGAGCGGCTCGGGGCAGGGCGGCTCTTTGGCCTCGGGCTCGGCCTTGCCGGTGTCGCCGCGCTGCTCGGCTTCGACGAGCAGCCGACCGAGCTCTGGCCGGTGCTGGCCTTGGGCGCGAGCGCGCTCGGCTACGCGCTCGGTCCGATCATCGTGGCACGCAAGCTCGCCGATGCCGACGATGGCGCGGTGGTCGTCGCCTCGCTCATCGTCGCATCAGTGATCTATCTGCCCTTCGTCCCCGCCTATTGGCCGGCGCGTTTCCCGCTGGACGCTTCTCTTGCGGTGATTGCTCTCGCAGTCGTCTGCACGGCCTTGGCGTTCCAGTTGCTGTTCGCGCTGATCGCCGAGGTCGGAGCGTCGCGCGCCACGGTCATCGCCTATCTCAATCCCGCCGTGGCGGTGCTGCTCGGAGTTGTAGTGCTCGACGAGCCGTTCTCTCTTGCGCTGCTGGCGGGCTTTGCCCTGATTGTCGCCGGCTCCTATTTCGCCACCGCTCGAAAATCGGTCGAGGCGGAGCCCAAGGAAATCCGGGCTGCGGCGGAGTGACCAGTTGAGAAGGCTTCCACAAAAGCCCTCGCCAGGATGGCCCGGAATTTGCCAGTATGGCGCACTGCAGTTGAGGCGGGGGGCTTCATCATGTTCGTGCTCGATCCGACCACCTTGGTCGGCTTTCATACCTGGCTCAGCCTGATCGCCATTGTCGCCGGCTTCCCGATGACGGCGGCCCTGCTGAAAGGCCATCTCAGCCCGCGCTGGAACGGCATCTTCCTCTCGACCGCCTTCGCGACCAGCGCGACAGGCTATGCCTTTCCCTTCAACAGCGTGCTGCCCTCGCATATCGTCGGCGCGGTCTCGCTGGTGCTGATCGTGCTCGCCGGGCTGGCGCTCTACGCCTTCGCCCTGCGCGATGTCTGGCGGCGGATTTACGCCATCACCGCGGTGCTCTCCTTTTATTTGCTGATCTTCGTGCTGATCGCGCAGCTCTTCCTCAAGGTGCCGGCCCTGCACAACATGGCGCCGACCCAGAGCGAGCCGCCCTTCGCGGTCGCCCAGGCGCTGGCGCTGATCGTCTTCCTGATCCTGACCCTGGTCGCGGCGCGCCGCTTCAGCGCGGGCGTGCCGGCTACTAGAGCGGCATAAAAAATGGGCGGCCGATGGGCCGCCCGAGTTCTCACCACGCTCTTATGAGCCGCTTCAGTTGCGGTCGACGTCGACGATTTCGCCGCGCCAGTTGATCTCCACGCGAAGCTCGCCGCCGCGCCTGTCGGCCCCGTCGATCACCCAGACATTGCCGCTCCAGCGAGCCTGGTCGATCTCGGCGACGCCGTTGCGGCGCGCGATCCTGATCGCCTCGCGCTGCGAGATCGTGTCGTAACGGGCGCCGTCATAACCGCCTCGGTCATAGCCTCGGCGGTAGTCGTCAGGCTTGTAGGTGCCGCCACGATAGGGTGCGTTGTCGTTACTGGTCGGCCCGCGCTCATATTTCGGGATGCTGTTCTCCGGCCGCAGGTCGACGCCCTGCGCAATCGCCGCGACCGAAGACAGCGCCAGCGCGCCGGCCACCAATCCAATCTTCAGAGGTTTCATCCTCATCCTCCAGGGTTGATGATGTGTCCTGAGGATTCAACCGCTGTGGCGACGATGCGTTCCGAAGTCTTTCGTGACCATTCTGCGGCAAATATTTAATCTATCCAATGATCTAGCCGTGCCCGCCGATCGCGCCCTTGCGGCCTGGGGATTTCTCGGCAAGCTCAACCGCAACGAGAATCCGGTTGCGGGGAGGCGCATGGCGCTCGAAGCTGATGTGATCGTCGTCGGTGCGGGTCTGGCAGGCCTTGTCGCCGCCGCCGAACTGGCCGATGCCGGCCGCAAGGTGATCGTCGTCGAGCAGGAGCCGCGGGCCTGCCTCGGCGGGCAGGCGCACTGGTCCTTTGGCGGGCTCTTCCTGATCGATTCGCCCGAGCAACGCCGGCTGCGCATCCGGGATTCGCTCGATCTTGCCCGCCAGGACTGGTTCGGCTCGGCCGGATTCGATCGGCAGGAGGACCACTGGCCCAAGGCCTGGGCCGATGCCTATCTCGATTTCGCGGCCGGCGAGAAGCGCAGCTGGCTGCATCAGCAGGGCATGCGCTGGTTTCCGGTCGTCGGCTGGGCCGAGCGTGGCGGCTATCTCGCCACCGGCCACGGCAATTCCGTGCCGCGCTTCCACGTCACCTGGGGGACGGGTCCCGGCGTGCTCGAGCCCTTCCTGCGCCGCGTCGTGGAGGCGGAGAAGAAGGGGCTCATCGAACTGCGCTTCCGCCACCGCGTCACGGGTCTGACCCGCAGCGGCGGTGCCATCGATGGCGTCGAAGGCGAGGTTCTTGAGGACAGCGCGGTCGAGCGCGGGCAGGCGAGCTCGCGGACCGTGACCGGCAGTTTTACCATCAAGGCTCAAAGCGTGATCGTCGCCTCCGGCGGCATTGGCGGCAATCACGAGCTGGTGCGCCGCAACTGGCCGCAGCGCCTTGGCGAGCCGCCCAAGCGCATGCTCTCCGGCGTGCCGGCCTATGTCGACGGCGCGATGCTCGGCGTCGCCGAGGCCGCCGGCGGCCGGCTGATCAATGGCGACCGGATGTGGCACTATGTCGAGGGCATTGCCAACTGGGCGCCGATCTGGCCGGCCCATGCGATCCGCATCCTGCCAGGGCCGTCCTCGCTCTGGTTCGACGCGCGCGGCAACCGCTTGCCGGTGCCGCTCTTCCCCGGTTTCGACACGCTCGGCACGCTGGAGCACCTGCGCAGGACCGGCTTCGACCATTCCTGGTTCGTCACCAGCCGCAGCATTGTCGCCAAGGAATTCGCGCTCTCTGGCTCCGAGCAGAACCCGGACCTCACCGGCAAGAGCTGGCGCCAGGTCATCCAGCGTGCCCGCGCCGGCATGCCGGCGCCGGTCCAAGCCTTTTTGGACAAGGGAGAGGATTTCATCGTCGAAACCGACTTCTCGCGCCTGGTCGCCCGGATGAACGCGCTCGGCGGCGCTGGGCTGATCGACGAGGCGCATCTGCGGGGGCAGATCGAGGCGCGCGATCGCGACGCCGATAACCCCTATGGCAAGGACCTGCAGGTCACGGCGCTGCGCGGTGCCCGCGCCTATCTCGGCGACCGGTTGATCCGTACGGCCAAGCCGCATCGAATCCTCGATCCTGCTCACGGTCCGCTCGTCGCGGTCCGTCTCAGCATCCTGACGAGAAAGTCGCTGGGCGGCCTGATGACCGATCTTTCGGCGCGGGTGCTGGGCACGGATGGCGAGCCTGTGCCCGGGCTCTACGCAGTCGGCGAGGCCGCCGGCTTCGGCGGCGGCGGTCTGCACGGCTATCGCGCGCTCGAGGGCACCTTCCTCGGGGGCTGCCTGTTTTCCGGGCGTGTGGCTGGGAGGGCGGCAGCCAAGGCGACGGGGTAGGGGATTGATTGTCGCGCCAGCCCCGCGCCCCTTTCGCAAAAGCCCGCAAAAGCCTAAACAGCTTGCCCGTCTTGCGGCCTCAACCCCGCCGCGAAGGCCTTGCTAGATGCGCGCGCCGCGCCAACAAGAGCAACAGGACTAACGCCCATGTCTCTCGTCGACTCCGTCCGCCGGCTGATCGTGCCGATCCACAAGGAAGGCTATGTCTTCATCGCCATCGGCGTGGTGGCGACGCTGGTGCTCGGCCAGCTCTGGGGACCCTTCGGCTGGATCGGCACGCTGATCACCCTCTGGATCTGCTATTTCTTCCGCGATCCCGTCCGCATCGTGCCGCAGCGCGAGGGGCTGGTGATCTCCCCCGCCGACGGCCGCATCAGCCAGATCGCCACCGCCGTGCCGCCGCCGGAGCTGGAGCTGCCGGCCGAGCCGATGACGCGCATCTCGGTGTTCATGAACGTCTTCGACTGCCATGTGAACCGCAGCCCGGTCGCCGGCCGCCTGCTCAAGATGGCCTATACGCCCGGCCTCTTCCTCAATGCCGAGCTCGATAAGGCGAGCGAGGACAATGAGCGCAACGCGCTGGCGATCGAGACGCCGGCCGGCACCATCGCCGTCGTCCAGATCGCGGGCCTGATCGCCCGCCGCATCGTGCCCTTCGTCAAGGAGGGCGATCCGCTCGGCCAGGGCGAGCGCTTCGGCCTGATCCGCTTCGGCTCGCGCGTCGACGTCTACCTGCCGCAGGGCGTCGTCCCGCTGGTCGGCGAAGGCCAGACCGCGATCGCCGGAGAGACCGTGCTGGCGGATTTCTCGGGCAACGATACGGCTCGGGTGTTCCGGGGGATTTGAGCGGTCGGCATGGGCGAGCTGTCGGAGACCGCCGCATCGCTACGTTTCGGCGGGGATGATCTCGACCCCGCCGAAGTCTCTCGTCTGCTCGGCGCCACACCGACGCTGGCTTATCGTAAAGGTGAGCCCTGGTTGACGCCGAACGGACAGAAAATTATCGGCCAGACAGGGGTGTGGATGCTCGGCATCGAGCGTGCTCGACCCGGCAGTCTCGATAGGCAGATCGCCGACTTGCTCGCTCCGCTCAGCCAAGACCTGGTCGTCTGGAATGATCTCTCTCGCCGCTTTGGCGGGGTAATCTTCTCCGGGTTGTTCCTTGAGAGTGGGAACGAGGGGATTGGATTGCAGCCTCAGACGATGCTTGCGCTCGGTACGCGTGGTCTGGGGCTCGACATGGATATCTATGGCGCGACGGACGACAGCGATTGAACGGGCCTCCTTTCGATCAGCTCCCGCGCTAGCCTCCCACCTGAAAACCGCGTATTCCGGCTGATATGAGCGATCTCTTTCCGTCCTTCGAGCCTGAGCGCGTTGAATCGAAGCGTCCCCGCTTCAAGGCGATCCCGTTCCGGCTGATCGCCCCCAATGTCGTGACGCTG